>ERZ802822.1193-NODE-1193-length-16859-cov-28.113693_pt1 | contig 16859 bp, 18 predicted proteins | sample MGYA00345649_ERZ802822 | MGnify/ENA primary metagenome ERZ802822 (study PRJEB30503, sample SAMEA104212359) | marine metagenome | biome: Westerlies Biome; feature: [SRF] surface water layer (ENVO:00010504) within the epipelagic zone...; material: water...
TTTTCAACCACCACCAAGTTGAAGGGCAAGAGCACCTTCACCATGGGTTCCACCAAGGCCTATGGCACCAATGATGGTTCCAAGTACTACTGGGATTACGACAAGAAGCACCAGATTGTTGAAATTGATGGTCGTGAATCACCCCTTGGCTCCACGCAGAACAGTCGCTCCTGGCAGAAAACCCGTGAAGCCTGGCGAGCCGTTCACAACCGCGATGGTTCGCTGAAGGAAAAAGACGGCAAACGCGGTACAGAGATCATCAAAGGCACCAAGCTCGAGAAGCATTACAAAGACATCCGGTCCCGAAAATTCCGGGACCATAAAACCTGGAAAAAGGATGCATCAGGGGGAGGGACCCGCGCCTACAACAGTCAGTACGGGGCCTTCACCTTTAACTATGAGCAGAAGCTGAATCTAAAGACCTCATTCACCGGCAAGGATCTCCTCTACGCAAGTTTCACAGCAGGCAACTTCTGCGACAACGCCTTTGCAGGCGACGGTGTGTCTCTCACAAAACTCAGTACCGCCCCTTGTACGGACGATATTCTTGGATTGGGGCGTTTGTACTACCGCTTCCCCCTGAAGAACGACGAACTCATCGATCACTCGCTGATCTTCATCGTTGGTCCAATGGCGAGAAACACCGAGAGCTTGGGGATGTGGCCCTCGGCCTACAACCGTGGCGGAGCCCGCATCCTTGATTGGACCGGATTGGCGGGTGTGCCGAATGTCTACAACAAAGCCACAGGTGCGATGTTTGGTGTGATTTATAAGGAGAAGACTGAAAACAAGGGAGATCCGGCATTCTCGCTTTCGATGAACTATGTGGCTGAGGATGGTGGTGATGGTGACCCGGTGCTTGGCGGCATGTTCACCAACAACTCCCGCGGTAATTTCCTCGTCCAGGCTGGTTGGGGCGGCGAGGAATATGGCGTCGCCTTCGCGTATCGCTACGGCCAGTGCGGCACTGGCCAGCGCCGTGGAACCAATTTCATGATGGATGATTCATTCAATAACGAATGCTGGCGTGATGTCTGGAACTGGACGGAAGAAGACCTGTATCAAGGCGATTACATCGCTGAACGCAGTGAGCGCAACAGCCACAACTTTGCTCTGAACGGTTATTGGGTTCCCCAGGAGACCGGCTGGATCCCCTCCGTCTCTGTTGGCTATGCACGCAGTGCCATCACGGGTTCGGGATTCTTCAAGTACTCCCCTGTGGCCAGCCAATCCTGGTTTGTCGGCCTCAAATGGGATGACGTGTTCGATGTCGGCAACGATCTTGGCGTTGGCTTCGGCATGCCCAACTTCGCGACTGAGCTGGCCGGTGGCTACACCCCGAATGATGCCAATTACCTCGTGGAGCTCTACGCCTCCTTCCAGGTCACCGACAACATTCAGATCACGCCATCGGTGTTCTGGATGTCACGTCCTCTGGGTCACTACACCGCCAACCTCAGCGGTGATCAGGATCAGAACGGTGCATCGACCTTCGGCATCTTTGGTGGTTTGATTCAGTCGGTCTTCCGGTTCTGATTCAGCAGCCATGGCCATTGCCTCCGATATCACCGGCCTGATCGGAGGCACACCCCTGGTTCGTCTCAACCGCCTGCCTTTGCAGTCCGGCTGTGGGGCAGATGTGATCGCCAAGTTGGAAAGCTTCAACCCTTCGGCGTCGGTGAAGGATCGAATCGCCAGCGCCATGGTGCTGGCGGCGGAGCAGGAGGGCACGATTCAGCCGGGGCGAACGGTGCTGGTGGAGCCCACCAGCGGCAACACCGGCATTGCGCTGGCCATGGTCGCGGCTGCCCGGGGCTACCGGCTCATCCTCACCATGCCGGACACGATGAGCACGGAACGCCGTTCGATGCTGCGTGCCTACGGAGCTGAGCTGCAGCTCACCGACGGTGCTCAGGGCATGGCCGGAGCGATTGCCCTCGCCACTGAGTTGGTGGAGGAAATCCCGGAGGCTTATCTGCTGCAGCAGTTCGACAACCCGGCCAATCCTGCGGTGCATGAACGCACCACCGCGGAGGAGATCTGGAACGACTGCGACGGCCAGCTGGACGCCCTGGTGGCTGGCGTCGGCACCGGCGGCACCATCACAGGCTGTGCCCGTTTGCTGAAGCAGCGCAATCCTCAACTGCAGGTGGTGGCGGTGGAGCCGGCGGGTAGTGCTGTGCTGTCGGGAAGGCCGCCGGGTGCGCATCGCATTCAGGGCATTGGTGCGGGGTTTGTCCCTGCTGTGCTGGAGCGCGATCTGATCGATGAGGTGATGACCGTTTCGGATGAGGAGGCGATGGATGTGGGCCGTCGTCTTGCGCGGCAGGAGGGTCTGCTCTGCGGCGTCAGCAGCGGTGCCGCCGTTGCTGCGGCTCTGCGGCTTGGTCAACGCGCCGAGTGGCAGGGGCGGCGTGTGCTGGTGATGCTGGCCAGTTACGGCGAGCGGTATCTGTCCACGCCGATGTTCAGTGGAGTCGCGTCTTCGCCGGCACGTCAGGACCCGATGCTGTGACGATGGAGGTAGAGAAGGGAACCGATGGCCGATCCCTACGCCGAGCTTGGGGTGAGCAGCAGCGCCAGCGCTGCTGAGATCAAGGCCGCCTATCGACGCCTGGTGAAGCAACACCACCCCGATGCCGGTGGCGATGACCAGCGCATACTCGCCCTCAATGCCGCCTGGGAGGTGCTCAGTGATCCCGAGCGGCGCCGAGCCCACGATCGAACCAGGATTCCCGCCTCATCAGCCGCTGGAACCGCAGCCCGGGATCGACGCCGGGCGGCAACGGGCCATGACCGCGCCGTGGAGGCCGATGACGCTCTGGTGCGCTGGTTGCGGCAGGTGTATGTCCCCATCGATCGGCTGCTCGGTGAGGTGATCAATCCCTTCCCCACACAGCTCAAAGCCCTCTCGGCAGACCCCTACGACGACGCACTGATGGAGGATTTCTGCAGTTATCTGGAGAGCAGCGGCCGTCGTCTGGAGCGGGTGAAGGACCTGTTTCAGAGCCTGCCCACCCCGGCGGCGGCTCGCGGGTTCGGGTTGAGCGTCTACCACTGCTTCTCGGAGGTGGAGGACGCCCTGGCGGAGCTGGAGCGCTACACCATGGGCTACGTGGACAATTACCTCCACGACGGTCGGGAGATGTTGCGGGAAGCCAAGCAGCGGCGCAAGCGCTTGCAGGATGAGCGCCGTCGCCTGGAGATCGCGTGAACCGGCGCTGGCGGTTTTGGTTTGGGGTGGCCGTGATCTGGCTGCTGGCCACGGCGGTGGATCGTCTGTGGTGGACGCAGCAGTCCGGAGTTCCCGCCTGGGATCAGGCGGACTATCTCAACAGTGCCCTCGACCACGGCCGGGCCTTGGGATTGCTGCCCGGTGGCGGTTGGGACGGTTGGTTGTCGCTGCTGGATCTCTCCCCCAAGATTCCACCGCTTGCCTCTCTGGTGAATGGCACCGTGATGGCCATCAGCGGTGATGCCCCGGCGGATGCCGCCTGGAGCCTCAGCCTCTGGCATGGGGTGTTGTTGGTGGCCGTGGCCGGTTGGGGGCTACGGCTTCGCGGTGAAGGCCTGGCCCTGCTGGCTTGTCTGCTGACGGCCCTGGCTCCGGCGCTGTTGGATCTGCGGACGGACTACGTGCTGGAAATGCCGCTGGCGGCGGTGGTCACCCTGGCTCTGTGGAGGATGTCCGTCTGGTGTGACCCCAGGACCGGTGGACGTTGGGGGCAGGTTGTTTGGGCAACCGCCGCAGCGCTGGCAGCAGTGCTGGTGAAGCAGAGCGCCCTGCTGGCGCTGGCACCGTCGGGGGTCTGGGCTGCCTGGATTGCCCTGCATCGCCGGGGAGCCTGGTTGAGACAAGCTTTTGTGCTGCCGTTGCTGGCATCGGGCCTGATCCTGCCTTGGCTCAGGCACAACTGGATCACAAGCCTGGGGGGCACGAACCGCGCCGTGTTCGAGTCCGCGGCCCGCGAAGGAGACCCCGGCCTGCTGAGCTTGGAGAGTTGGTTGTGGTATCCGCGGCTGTTGCCAGAGCAGCTGGGGGTTGTGTTGCTGGTGGTGGGAGTCTCCGGCCTGTTGCTCTGGTGCGCTCAGCGGTCCAGGACGGCTGGTGATGACGGCTGGTGCTGGCGCTGGCTGGTGATCAACCTGCTGGCGGCCTGGCTACTCACCAGCCTGAGTCCGAATAAAGGCGATCGCTACATCGCCCCTCTGCTGCCGGCGTTGCTGCTGCTGTTGAGCCGCGGTTGGTGCCAGTGGGGCCTCTGGTTGCAGCAGTGGCGGCCTCGGTGGACCACCCCAATCCTGGGGTTGGGGCTCGTGGCCTGTGTTCCAGCAGGCTGGACCCTGCAGCTGGAGCGCTTGCAGGATCGGCCGCGGGGGCCGCTGCAGGCCCTGGTGCAGGCTGCCGGTGGTGCCGATCCCGCGGTGGAGCCCCGCACCTTGATCGTGGTGCCGAGCACACCGGATCTCAACCAGCACAACGTCAGCTTCTATGGCCGTCGGGGTGGAGGTCGGTTGGTCGGTCGTCAGCTGGGGGGCAGCCGCTGGGATCGGACCCCTGTGCTGGCCCGTGCGGAGTGGGTGGTGCTGGCCGAGGGGGATCAGGGATCGGTTCGCAAGGCGGCGCGCAAGCTCGACCGTGCCGTTCGCAGCAGCGGGGTGTTCGAGGAAGTGCAGCGCTTCCAGCGTCCGAAGGGTGGCAGCTATTCCCTCTGGAGGCGCCGCTCGGACCGACCGGCATCGGTGGGTTTCGCCAACGCGTTTCCTGCCTTGGCGCAGGGCCTGTCTGCGGGGCCCGCCGGCTTGGATCCGGTGTTTTCCGCCGTAGCTGTGGAGCACATGCTGGATGGCCATTTCAGTTACCGCCAGCAGGTGGAGCGTCAGGCACGGCAGCAGCTCGCCACAGACTCCGACCATTCGCAGGCCCGCTGGAGCCTGGCGCTGCTGGCGGTGCTGGCCAACCGTCCCTCTGCAGCTGCTGAACAGTTCGCTGCGTTGCAGCGTCTGGAGCCGCAAAGCCCATGGCCTGCGGCGTATCGCAGCGTGGTGCTGCTCGCTGGCTGGATGCCCTGGTCGGCATCGGCCGTGGCAGATCAGGCCATGTCCGAGCAGAACAATCCTGTTCTGATTGCGCTGGCCGATCTCAGTGGGGTTCTCGCGGGTGCCGTCTGGCGTTTGCCCTCAGCCATCAGCAGCGTGCCCAAGGCGGTGGAGATGGTTGAGAGCGCCTTGAGTCAGCCGCAGGACTCCAACTGATCCATCCGCAGCCAGACATCCGGTACGGGCCGGTTCCAACGCACCTGGCCGTAGTCCCCTTTCACCAGCAGCAGCTCCCCAGGACCTTCGAAGATGTAATCCGGTGCAGTGGGGTCACTGGCGGCCGCCTCAAGACTGGCGTTGTAAGCCGCACGGTTCACTTTCACCAGGGCGCCCTTGCGCAGGGCCGCCGGTTTGGCCTTGGCGGGGGCCTTGCTGTCGGTTTCGGCCATCTGGGCGAACAGAAGTTCCCGAAAGGCTAAATCCCATCGATGATCGATCCAGGCTGGTCTCTTCAGTGGCTGGAGATTCGCCTTAGCCTCCCCGACGCGGATTTCAAGGACCCATGCGACTGCTGCTGCTGGGATGCACTGGATTTGTCGGCAAGGAGCTGGTTCCCCAGTTGATCCAGTCCGGCCATCAGCTCACCCTGGTCAGCCGTCGCTTGCCCAGGGGTTACGACGCTGAACGGAGCGATGGTCGCTTGACCTGGCTGCAGCTTGACCCGGCACAGGCCGCCAGCTGGCAGGACGCTTCCCTTCAAGGCGCCCTCAGTGAGGCGGATGGTGTGGTGAACCTTGCCGGTGAGCCGATCGCCGAGCAGCGCTGGACCCCTACCCACTTGAAGGTTCTCGAGAACAGTCGCCTTGAGACCACGCGCCTGTTGGTGGAGGCGATGGCGGATCTGAAGACGCCACCTCAGGTGCTGGTGAATGCCTCCGCCATCGGGTTTTACGGCACCAGTCGCGAGGCCTGTTTCCAGGAGTCCAGTGCCGCCGGTTCCGATTTCCTGGCCTCGTTGTGTGAACGCTGGGAATCCGCGGCAGCAGCGGTTCCAACCGGCACCCGCCTGGTGACCGTGCGGATCGGCATCGTGATTGCCGCCGGTGGTGGTGCACTGGGCAAGATGCTGCCGGTGTTCCGTGCCGGCTTTGGCGGACCCATCGGTTCGGGGCAGCAGTGGATGAGCTGGATCCATCGCAGTGACCTCTGCGCCCTGATTCAGCGCGGTCTGGAGGATTCGGCCTGGACCGGTGTGGTGAATGGTGTCGCCCCCCAGCCGGTGTCGATGAATGAGTTCGCGCGGGAGCTTGGCCGCAGCCTGGGGCGTCCCAGCCTGTTGCCTGTGCCAGGTCCGGTGCTGCAGGTGCTGCTGGGGGATGGCGCCAAGGTGGTGCTGGAGGGTCAGCAGGTGCAATCGGAGCGGCTGGACAGCCTCGGGTTCAGCTTTCGCTATCCCGATCTGTCTTCAGCACTCGCCGCTGCCACCAGCTGAGAATTCCGCTGAGCAGGGCCGCCATGATCAGCAGGCTGATGGCTGGGGTGAACAGCGGCTGCCAGAGGGCTTGAAACAGATCCATCGGTGCGCTGCGGCCCTGGGTCTGGGCCGCCACGGCCACCCCGAAGAAGCCGGCCCCGAGGATCACCACGAGCACGTTGAGCATCAGCAGCCGATCCAGCCAGCGTTTCCAGGTCGGTTCCGAGAACGCACTCATGGCAGGAGGTCGCTGATGGCTGCGGCCATTCTTGTGCCACCTCCCGACGTTCCGAGGCGACGGCTGGCCTCCCGTCGGCACTGCTCCTGCAGCTCGTGATCATTGCGGGAGCGTTCCAGCAAGTCCAGCGCCAGAGCGGCCGTGGCTTCGATACTGTCGCGGGAACCGGCCTTGCCGGGGGCACAGAAGACGGTCGGCCCCAGCAAGCGGCGCTGGGCTTCCGCGAAGCGGGCGGTGAACTGGGGACCCTGGCCCGGGAGTTGCAGGGCTGGTTTGGCGAGACCCACGGCCTGTTCGATCGCTGTGCCGGCCATGCCGATGATCAGATCGCTGTGCTGAAGCACGGCTTGAAAAGCCCCTCGCTGCACGGAGATCGGCAGCGTTCCCTCTCGGCTGAGGACCCCTCGCTCCAGATGCCAGCCAACGCGGCCGGCCAGGGTCTGCAGTGCCGCATCCTCCAGGCTGGAGACCAGGGCCAGATCCAGGCTCAGATCCGCATCGCGGGGGAGCTGCTCGATCAGTTGCAACAGCAGCAGCAGGTTCTCCTCCAGTTCCGGCCGGCGACTGCCGGGCAGCAGTCCGATGCGGCGACGGGCGGTTGGCAACGCATCAGCCGGCGTCAGCACCGGGTCCATGAACGGGTTGCCAATGAACTGCACCGGGCGTTGCAGCTGGTCTGTGAGGTCGTCCGCCGTGAGCTGATCCCGGCTGAACACCGCCTTGAAACGACGGGTGGCGAGCAGTTCGCCGCAGGGCCAGGGCAAGCGCAGCCGTCCCTCGTAGTGGCTTGAGTAAGCCACGAGATAGGTGGCCACGGGCCGGCGGGTCAGCCAGGCGGCGATCACAGGGATCACATCCCCCACCACCACAATCAGATCAAAGCGATGGCCGTGGCGCAGCAGACGCAGCAGGCGTCGCAACAGGTAGAGGATCTGCCCTTGAACCAGTTCCGTCAGACGGCCGCGGAGGCTGGTGTAGCCAATGCCTCCGGTGCTGAATTCATGGCTGCGTCCCAGCAGGGCAATGCCTGCCTGTTGGTACGGACTGCCCAGCCCCGCCAGTGGTAAGGCCTGCACGCTGTGTCCCATGGACTGAAGCGCTTGGCCGATCAGGGCGCCGGAGACGTCCTCACCGTGACCATTGCTGAGCAGCAGGATCTGTCCCATGGGTCGGATGTGCTGCTGTGTGATGGATTCAGAGGTTCAGCCAGGACTTCACTTTTTCGAGTGCTTTCCATCCCGGGCGCCGCACCAGGCCATCGTCCAGGGCACCTTTGAGGTCATCGGAAATCTGAGGGGCCATGGTCAGCACCTGCTGCACCATCTGGATCTGATCGCGCACACCTTTGGAGTCCGTCTCCAGCAGCGCCAGGCTGAGGTTGATGCGGGCCTGGGGATCCTGGGGACTGAGCTTCACGGCGAACCGGGCTGAGCGCAGGGCCTCTTCGGGTTGGTCGCAGAGCAGCTGCAACCAGGCCAGGCAGGTCCAGCCCGCCGCTTGGCGGGGGGCGATTTCAGTGATCTTGAGGAAGTCGGGCAGGATCTCGGCGGCGCTGGCTCCGGCCTGGTAGCGGGCCATGGCCTGGTCGAACAGGTTCTCCTGGCTGGACTCCATGGCGAGGCGTGCTGAACACCTCTTCAGATTCCCACGCGGCGCTTTGGGGTCAGACCGCGAAGGAGCTGCCGCAACCGCAGGTCTGGCTGGCGTTCGGGTTGGTGAAGTTGAACCCTCCGCCGATCAGGGCGGTGCTGAAGTCCAGCTGCATGCCGTAGATGTAAAGCAGGCTCTTGGGGTCGCAGATCACGCGGAAGCCCTGGCCGTTGGCGGCCACGTAGTCGTAGGTCTCGTCGTCCTCGAGGGTGTCGGAGGCCGGCACGAAATCCATGGTGTAGCTCATGCCGCTGCAGCCTCCTGAGCGCACACCCACCCGCAACACCTGCTGATCACCCTGTTCACTGCAGAGCTTCGCCAGCTGCTGCATCGCCGGCTCCGTGATCAGGATGCCCTTGCCGTCCTTGGCGGTGTGGGCCGGCGCTGGGCTGGTGGTTGAGGTCATCGGTGACGCAGGCTCGTGCCCTCACTTTATGGAGCCTGATACATAGAGTCGCCATCAGTTGCACACAGAAGGTGCGGGTCGCGATTGTCGGTTCCGGTCTCGCGGGCCTGTCCGCTGCGGTGGATCTGGTGGATGCCGGCCATGAGGTGAACCTCTACGAGGCCCGTCCGTTCATGGGCGGCAAGGTGGGCAGCTGGGTGGATGACGGCGGCAACCACATCGAAATGGGGTTGCATGTGTTCTTCTTCAACTACGCCAATCTCTTCGCGCTGATGCGGAAAGTGGGTGCGTTTGAGAATCTGCTGCCCAAACAGCACACCCATCTGTTTGTGAATGAGGGCGGTGATCTGCGGGAACTGGATTTCCGCTTCCCGATCGGAGCCCCGTTCAATGGCCTCAAGGCGTTCTTCACCACGCCGCAGCTGAGCTGGATCGACAAGTTGCGCAATGCCCTGGCCCTGGGCACCAGTCCGATCGTGCGGGGTCTGGTGGATTACGAAGGGGCGATGCGCACCATCCGCGCCCTGGACTCCGTCAGTTTCCAGGATTGGTTTGTGGGCCATGGCGGCAGCCCGGAAAGCATCCGCCGCATGTGGAATCCCATCGCCTATGCGCTGGGATTCATTGATTGCGAGGCGATTTCGGCCCGCTGCATGCTCACCATCTTCATGATGTTTGCGGCCAAGACCGAGGCCTCGAAACTCAATCTGCTGAAGGGATCGCCCCATCGCTGGCTCACCGGGCCGATCCTGGAGTACATCCAGCAACGCGGCGGCACCTTGCACCTGCGCCACCGGGTGAAGCAGGTGGAGTTCAGCGATGGGGAGTCCCCCGAAGTGACGGGCCTGCAGCTGGGCACGCCGGACGGGGACATCCGCGTTGAAGCGGATGCCTATCTTGCTGCCTGTGATGTGCCCGGGATCCAGAAGTTGTTGCCGGAGGACTGGCGCCGTTTCCCCCAGTTCGATGCCATCCACCAACTGGAAGCGGTTCCTGTGGCCACGGTGCAGCTGCGTTACGACGGCTGGGTGACGGAGCTGGGTGAGTCCCAGGACGCGCAGCGCCGTGATGTAGCGACGCCCACGGGGCTGAACAACCTGCTGTACACCGCCGATGCCGATTTCAGCTGTTTTGCGGATCTGGCCCTGGCCAGCCCGGAGGACTACCGCAAGGAGGGAGAAGGTTCCTTGCTGCAGTGCGTGCTGACGCCCGGTGATCCCTGGATTCCCAAATCCGTGGACGACATCGTGGCCCACACCGATCGCCAGGTGCGTGCCTTGTTCCCCTCAGCCCGGGATCTCAAACTCACCTGGAGCAATGTGGTGAAGCTGGCCCAATCGCTGTACCGCGAGGCTCCCGGCATGGAGCCCTACAGGCCGGATCAACGCACGCCGATCCAGAACTTCTTCCTGGCCGGCAGTTACACCCGCCAGGACTACATCGATTCGATGGAAGGGGCCACGATGAGTGGTCATCTGGCGGCGGCCGCCATCCTGGATCAGCCCGTTAGGCTCGCCATGAACGCAGCAGTGGCTTGATGGGACGCTGGCTTGACCACTCCGTCACCACTGAGGTTCAGGCACCGGCCGAGGACGTCTGGGCGGTGTGGAGCGATCTGGAGGCCATGCCCAAGTGGATGCGCTGGATCGAATCGGTGAAAACCCTGGATGATCCGGATCTCACCGACTGGACCCTGGCGGCCCAGGGCTTTCGGTTCCACTGGAAAGCGCGGATCACCCAACGGGTGGAGGCCCAGCAACTGCACTGGGAGTCCGTCGGCGGGCTTCCCACCAAAGGCGCTGTGCGCTTTTATCCCGAGTCGGCTGATCGCACGGTGGTGAAGCTCAGCGTCAGCTATGAATTGCCCAGGGTCTTGGCACCGTTGATGGAGCCCAGCATCCTGGGGGGGATTGTCACGAAGGAACTGCAGGCCAACCTTGACCGTTTCCGGGATCTGGTGGAGAAGGGGGGCTGAGCAAGCCCTGAATTCGTGCCTGCTGGTGGGAATGCTGGCTCTTGCCGCATGTGGCGGCGACAACCCCCCTGCCGCCACGATCACGCCGCCCCAGGCGCCACCCCCAGAGGTGGAGCCAGAGGTTCCGCTCATAACCGCAGCTCCGGATCTGGGCCTCATCCCTCTGCCGTCTGTTCAGCAGGTCCGTGAGGCGTCACCGGCTGGCCGCCCGGATCCGTTTCAACCGTTGCCAGGGCTACCCGGAGATGGCACTGCACCTGATGCCGATGGAGCCATCGACCCCTCCTCCGGTCTGACGTTGACCGGCGTGATGCTGGTGGGTCAGCAGCGCCGCGCTCTGGTTCAGTCCTCCTCTGGCAGTGCCGTGCTCTGCATCGGTGCGGATGGGCGCTGTGCGGCCGATGATCTGCCGATGTTGCCGGAGACCTGGTCGGTGCTGGGCATCGATGTGCAACGCGGTTGCCTGCAGTTGGCGCAGGACGGAGACCCGCGGGAGGAGATCTGCCTCAGCTGATCTGTCAGCGCAGCAGCGTGCAACAAGCGTTCACCAGCCCCTCCAGGTCATGGGGGTCAGCTTCCGCATCGATGCGACCGAACCACTCGCGGCAGCTGCGGCTGGTCTGGGGGCCGATGGACACCAATCTCAGAGCCTCCAGCCGTTGCGTCCAGCCAGGACCGAAGCGTTGCTGCAGCAGTTGTGCCGTGTGGGCAGCTGTCTTGCCGCTGCTGAACAGGATGGCGTCCACCGTTCCAGCCTCAAGAGCTTCGGCGGTGCGCTCGGGCATGGCGTCGGGACAGCGGGACTCGTAGGCCGCCACCTCCACCACCCTCACCCCCGCTTCCCCGAAGGCTTCCGCCAGCACGGTTCTGCCGCCGCTCTGCACCCGTGGCAGAAGCATCCTCAGGCCATAGCCGGAGACGGGAAAGTGGTCGATCAGGCTGTCGGCGACGAAGCTTGGCGGCACGAAATCGGCTGTGGCGCCAAGGTCTTCCAGGGCTCTGGCGGTTTTGCGACCCACAGCGGCGATGCGCAGGTTGGCGGGACGCCGCAGCAGGCTGCGGCCGAGGCGTTGCAACCGCTGCTCCACCGCCTGCACGCCATTGGCGCTCGACACCACCAGCCAGTGGAAGTCCTCCAGCTCTGAGAGGGCATCATCCAGCGGTCCCCAGTCGTCGGGAGGGCCGATCACCAAGGCGGGGAGGTCGAGCACCTGTGCGCCTTGGGTTTCCAACAGTCGCCTGGCTTCCCCCAGTTGGTCGGCGGCGCGGGTCACCACCACCGTGCAGTTCTGCAGAGGCTGGCTCAAGCGATGGGCTCCAGGTCCAGCTTGACGATGCCCTGGGCCTTGGTGCGCAAGGCCTGGGCGTCGACCGGTCGCCCCTGGGTCTCCAGCAGGGTGATGGCGGTGCGGAAGGCCGCTCGGGAGCCTTCGATGTCGCCCCCCAGCAGCAGGGCAACAGCACGGTTCTGATGGCAGGCGGCGTTGTTGGGGTCGAGCTCCACAGCGCGGCTGTAGGCCTCAAGGGCCGCCGCGATGTCGCCGCGACGGCGCAGCATCAAACCCAGGTTGTACCAACCCAACGCCACTTCCGGGGCCCGTTGGGTGGCGGTCTGGGTCAGGGCAATGGCTTCATCGAGTTCCCCTTGTTCCATCAACCGGGCCGCCAGGTTGAGGCGTGCCCCGAGGCTGATCCGGGCATCGAGGGGAATCTCCAGAGCCTGCCGGTAACAGGCCACGGCACCGATTGGATCGCTGGGGCTGAGGGCCAAACCGAGGTGCAGCAGCAACTCGTAGCGTTCCGTGCTGTCGCCTGTGGCTTGATCCAGGCCGCGGCGCAGGAGTGGGATCGCCTGGTCGTGCTGCCCTTCACTGATCATCAGGCCGCCGAGCTTGGCGCTGGCGTAGGGGTCCCCGGGATGGCGGTCCAATTCGCTCTGCATGGCCTGGCGCAAACGCTCGGCTTTATCGGTACCGGCGAGAAGTTCCGGCCGGTAGCCGTCGTGAAGGATGGCTGGTTCGCTGCAGTCAGCGATGCGCCATTGGGGTTCGCTGGCCAGCAGCTCCCCAACGCTGTCGTCGATCATCGAGTGATATGGCCGGCTCCAGCGGATGGCGGGATGGCGGCGGAACAGACGGCTGACGCTGGAGTAGGGCGCCATGGCGGCTCCCACCTCGTAACGCAGCAGGTTGATCACCAGCACATCGGGTTGTGCCATCAGGGCCTTGAGGCTGGGGATGACCTCCGGTCGCAGCTGTTCATCGGCATCCAGCACCAGCACCCAGTCGCCGTTGAGGAAGGTGAGGGCGGTGTTGCGGGCGGGGGCGAAATCACCTGGCCAATCCACCTGTTCCACCCGGGCGCCGGCCGCTTCGGCTACAGCGATGGTCGCGTCGGTGGATCCGGTGTCCACCACCACCATCTCGTCGGCAAGATCCCGCACGGAGGCCAGGCAGCCCGCCAGCCGCGCCTCCTCGTTGCGCACAATCATCGAGAAACTGAGCATCGCCGGCGGCTCGGATTGGCGGGAGGTTAGGCCGCTCAGTCGGTGAAGTCGCGGCTCTGGGGGCTGTCTGATGGGCGTTGCAGCAGGCTGCTGAGCAGCTGGCGCTGGGCCTCTGGCATCTGCCCTGGGCTGAAGGCTGCCGCGATCGAGGGGGCCAACACAGAGCGCAACTCACTCCAGAGATAAGGACTGCCGTACACGATCAGGCCGGCCAGTCGATCCAGCCGTTGCAGCTGTTGCACCGCAGCGCGCCAGGGTTCCTGCCGGTCGCGTTCACCGCGGAAGGGATTCCCCCGCAGAAACAGCTGCAGCAACACCGGGCCATCGCCCAACCGCTCCAGCGCCAAGGGGGCCTCTGGGTCGTCCTGCCAGGGGGAGACCCCCTGGCCGTGAATCACAACGCTGCGGAATCCATGCTGTTGCGGCAAACGCAGGGCTGGGGCTGCACCGTTCAAAGCTGGGCAGGGCCAGGCGGCATCGACCCGGATCAGGTTGATGCCTTCGCCTGGGGGAATGGGAGCGGTGAATGACTGTTCCAGGCTGGCGGTCACCAAGCGCTGTTCCAGCTCCCGTTCCGCTGGGGTGGGTAAGGGAAGCCCAGGCGATGACGGCTGCACCCGGGCCAGCGCCTCGCGCCGCCGCCTGAGGGCTTCATGCAGCCGTTGGATGGGGATGCGTCCCTGGGCGATGGCCTGACTGATGCCGGAGATGGCGGCATCGGCATCGGCGGGCATCAGGATCAGATCAGCGCCGGCCTCAAAGGCCAGCACGGCAGCATCCGCTGGGCCATGGCGGGCTGTGATGGCTTCCATCACCAGGGCGTCCGTCACCACCAGGCCGTTGAAGCCCAACGCTCCCCGCAGCAGATCGGTCAACACGACGCTTGAAAGAGTGGCGGGCTGCTGGGGATCCAGCTGCGGCAGCAGCAGGTGAGCGGTCATCACGCTGTCGACGCCGGCGGCGATGGCCGCGCGGAAGGGCGGGAATTCCACCTGCTCCAACCGTTCACGGTTGTGGGGCAGCACCGGCAGGTCCAGGTGGGAATCGCTGGCGGTGTCGCCATGGCCAGGGAAGTGCTTGGCGCAGCCCAACACGCCGCCACGGGCCAGGCCCCGTTGGAAGGCCGCGACCAGGGCGCCGGCGGTGGTGGGTTCCTCACCCCAGGCCCGCACGTTGATCACCGGGTTGGCCGGGTTGTTGTTGACGTCGCAGACCGGGCCGAGCACCCAGTTCAAGCCGCAGCGCCTGGCCTGGTCTGCGGTGCAGTGGCCATAGCGTTCCGCCAGGGCGATGGCTTGTTCTGGGTCGATCTGGTGCAGCCGCCCCAGGGCCAGGGGGGGCACCAGCCAGCTGGCGCCATCAAACCGCTGACCGACGCCTTCCTCCACATCAGCGCAAAGCAGCAGCAGCTGATCACTCCAGCTTTGGAGTTGCCGGGTGCGTTGCTGCAGTTCCACAGCGCTGCCCCCCAGCAGGATCACCCCGCCAACTCCGGCGTTCAGCAGCCGTTGCAGTTCGCCATTGCTGAGCTCCCACTGGGGATACCGACGATGTTGATCATCGAGGTGGCCACTGGCGCGCACCACCAGCAGCTCGGCCACCTGCCGCTGCAGCGGATCACTCGGCCGGCAGCTCATCGCTTCCCGCCGGAATCTCCCCTCGCTCCTTGCGCTCGTCCTCGAGTTTGTTGAGCAGACCCAGCACCGAGGTGCCCCTCTCGATGCCGCGGTCCAGCTGGAACACCACATCCGGTGCGCGACGCATCTGCAGCCGCCGGCCGAGTTCTCCCTTCAGGTAGCCGCTGGCGGCCTGCAACCCTTCCATCACCTGCGGTTGGCTGGCCTCATCGCCAAAGATGCTCACGAAGATCTTGCAGTGCTGCAGATCTCCGGAGACCTCCACGTTGGTGATGCTGACCATCCCCTGATGCACCCGTTCATCGCGGATGCCATTGATCAGCAGTTCACTGGTTTCCTTGCGGATCAGGGCCGCCACCCGCTCGACTCGACGCCCCTGTGCCATCACGCCATCGGTGCTGAGGTCACCATGGCACGCAGCACCAGGCTCAGGCTGATGAAACCGCTGATCAGGGCACCGATCAAGGCCACGGCGGTGACGGGATTGCTGCGCCGCCGGGCCAGGGGCTCCGCGACGGAATTCATCACGCCCAGGGTGAACGCCACCAGATAGCGGGGGTAGCGGGTGACGTTGAGGAAGAACTCCCGCATGTGCTGGCGACTGGTGGAATCTGCTGGCTACTCTGCCGGGCCCATGGATCCATTGGCCATGCTGGAGCTCCATCAATTCCGCCACTCCGCCTTCTGTCTGAAGGTGCGGATGGTTCTGCAGGCCAAAGCGCTCAGCTTCCGCACCGTGGAGGTGACGCCGGGCATCGGCCAGGTGGCGGTGTTCCGCCTTTCGGGGCAACGGCAGGTGCCGGTGCTCGTGGATGGCGATCAGGTGATTGCCGATTCTTCTGCCATTGCCCGTTATCTGGAACAGCGCGAAGCGGATCCGGCGCTGATTCCTGCTGATCCGCGTCAGGCCGCTCAGATGCACCTGATCGAAGACTGGGCTGACACCACCCTGGCCATGGCCGGTCGCACGGCCCTGGTGCAGGCGGCGGCGCTGGATCCAGAGCTGCGGGTGGCGCTGCTGCCTGATGACCTGCCCGACCCGGTGCGGTCGGTGATGGGCGCCATCCCCGGCGGCTGGGTGAACAACGTGACCGAACTGGTGAACCAGGGGGAGCGTGCTGATCTGCTGGCGAGCCTGGAACAGTTGGCGGCCTCGATTGAGGCGTCCCCCTGGCTGGTGGGCGACAGCATGACCCTGGCGGATATCGCCGTGGGTGCCCAGCTGTCGTTGCTGCGCTTCCCCTCGTCCGCCGGTCCGGCTCTTGCTGGCAAGGGGGTTCCGGGTCTGAGTGATCATCCCAAGCTGCAGCCGCTGTTCCAGTGGCGTGATCAATTGGAACTCAAACTGATGGAAAGGACGTTGGAGGAGGTGTGAGCTGGATTGATTCACTCACTGATCTGTAAAGCCAATCTTTAGTTTTTGGCTTTGATTCCTTGCATGGCTAGAAAAAGTAAAGCGGCTCATCTTTGTCTTGAGGAATATAATTTTTGCATCAAAAAGTTACGACAGAAAAGGTAAAATTCATGAGTCTATTGAACATCATAATCGTGATGTAGCGGATCATTTCCGTCGTGAAAAATTCGACAAGATGAAGGAAAATCCCTATTCATTCTTTAGGGGTTCAAATCACATTTTCTGGTCTGACTTCGCCGGAGACTGGCAGATCAATCGTTTCGGGGGTAGCGCTTTTTCGCGCACTTGGATTGAAGGTGATTCCCATGTCTACAACATGGGCGCTTATTTGAACAATGCAGGTCATGTCGCCTTTGGCTTTGACGACTATGATGATGCGCTTGTTGCTGACTACCAGTACGACATCTGGCGTTTTTGTACCAGCATGGTTTTAGATGCGCGGCAAAATGAGAGGTTTGGTGATCAAGAGCTCACAGAGGCGATTAAGATTTTCGCTAAAACATATTTAAAGACGATTAC
>ERZ802822.1197-NODE-1197-length-16814-cov-8.909601_pt1 | contig 16814 bp, 16 predicted proteins | sample MGYA00345649_ERZ802822 | MGnify/ENA primary metagenome ERZ802822 (study PRJEB30503, sample SAMEA104212359) | marine metagenome | biome: Westerlies Biome; feature: [SRF] surface water layer (ENVO:00010504) within the epipelagic zone...; material: water...
CCAGTTTGCTCTACCACCATAGGAACAAGCTGATTAAATATTTTATTACTATCCATTTTATTATTTAGATTTTTTCTTAACTGTTTTCTTTTTAGCGGCCTTCTTTTTAGTAGCTGGTTTTGCTACTTCATTAACGTTATTGTAAAGTTTAATGAACGAATCTACGTCAACTTCTTTCTTTTTCAATTTAACCTTAGATAAAATAAAGTCTACAATTTTGTTCTCATACAATGGAGCCTGTAGTTGCATTGAAGCTTCTTGATTGCTCCTGTAATAATCAATAACTTTTTGCTCTTGTCCTTTAAAGTTACTCGCATACTCAAATAAGGCTTTATTCATTTCTTCAGGTGTAACAGATATTTTATTTACTTTACCTATTTCCTGTAAAATTAACCCCATTTCAATCCTATTTTTTGCATCTTCCTTAAATTTTTTTTCATTTTCTGCAGATAGCTTATGATCTTTTATTTCCTTTTGATGATCAATCGAAGAAGGGTTTTGAGACTGAAGGTAATTGGCAGATAAATTGTTGAATTCAGCATCTATCAAATCTTGTGGCAATTCAAAATCGTGAATTTTTTGAAGTTTCTCAAATAAGTTTTTCTTATCTAAGTTTTTAGTTAAGTCGCTGTACTCAGTTTTCATCTGAGTTTCAACTTTGGATTTCAAATCCTTTAAATTCTCGGCTCCCATTGATTTGGCCAATTCATCGTTAACTTTTGACTCTTCCGGTGAACTTACTTTTTTAATTTCACACTGAAATACAGCATCAGCATTCTGAAGTTCTTTTGCATTATAGTCAGCAGGAAATTTAACTTTAACATTTTTCTTATCTCCTTTTTTACACCCAACCAGTCCATCTTCAAGATCCTTAATGTATCTGCCTGACCCCAATACTATTGTCTGGTTTTCTGCCTTGCCACCATCAAAATTTTTTCCATCAATTGTACCTTCGTAATCAAGTAGGATAGAGTCATCTTTTCTTGACTTATAATCATCAGGTTTTTCTTTATAAGTTCTTTGAGACTTAGCGATCATTTCTATTCGCTTATCAATTTCTTTTTTATCGAGCTTTACACTGGTAGACTCAATTTCAATCTTATCAAATTTAGCAATTTCAATTTCAGGAAATAGTTCAAACTCTATTTTGAAAACTTTATCTTCATTTGGCTTATTGTCTTTTTCATTTTTAAAATCAACCTTTGGTTGCGATACTGGTCTATGTTTATTTTCTTGAATAATTTTTGAGACATTTTCATTGACTACTGCATTGAGTACCTCTGCATTGATAGCTTCACCATGTTTTTGCATGATAATATTGTTTGGAACCTTACCTGGCCTAAATCCATCGACTTTTATAGTTTTTTTTATCTCTTCAATTTTGGCATCGAGACTTTTATTATAAACGTCTGCAGCAACAGTGAATTCGTAACCTCTTTTAAGTCCTTTATTTAATGTTTCTTTATAATTCATATTCTTTTTATGGTGCGGATAGAGGGACTCGAACCCCCATGAGTTGCCTCACTGGTACCTAAAACCAGCGTGTCTACCAATTCCACCATATCCGCGATTAATAGAAAATGCAAAATAGACTATTTTTTAGATGTTTACAGTAAAATATTCTAATTTGATGCTATAGTTTTGCTGAATAATTATGAAGAAAAATATCGTATTTCTAGATAGTTCAACATTCCCATCAAATATCTTATTTCCCAAACTTAGTTTTAGTCATACTTGGAAGAACTATAAATTTACAAAAAAAACAGAAGTTAAAGAAAGGATTAATAAAGCGAATATAATTGTTACAAACAAAATAGAACTAAACAAATCTAACTTAAAATCAGCAAAAAATTTGGAGCTGATTGCCATAACCGCAACTGGGACAAATATAATAGACTTAGATTATTGTAAGGCGCACAATATTTCGGTTTGCAACCTGCGCAATTATGCTTCTGTGTCTGTAGCTGAACATGTTTTAACACTTATGCTTACTTTGTCTAAAAACATTAAGGGCCTAGAAAGGGATATTAATAAAAAGATTTGGCAAAAGAGAAAAGTATTTGCATTGCTAAGTAGAGAAATAAATGACCTGAACGGTAAGACACTAGGAATTATTGGCAAAGGATCTATAGGTATAAAAGTTGGTAAGTTAGCAAAAGCTTTTGGAATGAAAGTTAAATTTTTTTCAGTTAGAAAATATAAAGGAATTGAGTTTAAAAAATTTATTTCATCGCTTGATTATATTTCAATACATTGTCCATTAAATCGTAATACAGAGAACCTAATTACAATTAAAGAACTTAAATTAATGAAGCATAACTTGATCTTAATAAATACTGCTAGAGGCGGCATTGTTAATGAAGTGGATTTAACAAAAGCATTAAAACGAAAGATCATTGCAGGTGCAGGAATTGACGTAACAACTACTGAGCCTCCTGACCCATCACACGCTTACTATAGCATTCTAAATAAAGCTAATTTTATTTGGACACCTCATACTGCATGGGCGTCACAAGAAACACTTCAAGGTGCAATTAATCAATTAATAGAAAATATAAATTCTTTTTATAAAGGTAAAAAAAGAAACATTATTTAATCTTTCTTAATTCCAGCACATTTTTTTGAACAGTAAACAACTCGATCCCAGTTCAATCTCCATTTTTTTCTCCAGTTAAAAGGTCTATTGCATACTGGACATATTTTAGATGGTAAGTTTTCTTTTTTCATGATCTAATTATTAAATAGTATGAAATTATTTCAAGTCCATACAGGTTTCTATGATCCTAATATTTCAGACGGCTTTTATGAGGGTCATACCAATATTTTTGTTTGTGCAAAAGATGAAAAAGATGCTCGAAAAAAAGTGAAAGAAAAAAAAGAATATAAAAATTTTAAAATGCACATTGATGGTATTCAAGAAATAACTACTGTAGACAACTATAAAGTGGAGCTAACTAAGATTTAAGCTCTAGTGCATTTTCCACTCATAAAAGTTCTATAGATCTCATCAACTTCCTCATTTGTAAGAGTTGTTCTATTGAACATTCTATCAATAATATAGCATTTCTGATTAACAGTTATATTCTCGCTTGATATTCCTTGTAGTATAGAATCTGCAGATAAAGTACTGTTAAACATAGTAATGCCTTTATCATTTACTGTGTCAAAAACTAGGAATCTTTCATCCTGATTTTTTTTGTCCCAGGGCTTCCATTCAGTGTCTACGTCATAAGGTAAGGAGTTTGGATTCCCATCGTATGCAAAATTTACCCAGTACTTGCCCATTTTTGTTGCCAGATCTAAATCTGTATCTCTATTATTTTCGTCATACATAACATCATTAATTGCATCAAAACTCTCACCTAATAAACCGCCAGATTTAAATACAAAAGCCAATTCCATCGCATGCCCAGCACCCAATAATTTTGGGAGATCAAGATTTATATTTACACCGGGAATATTAAAGCCAAGTATTTGATCAAGTCCTAAATCTCTATTTTGCTCATCCCAATCAAATCTATATGCATATACATTTGACTCTTTGTTAAGAGACGTAAAGTCTGAAGGCAAATCAACGGCTCCATATTTCCATGATTCAGCCATGTACCTTGCATATACATCGTAAAATTTCGGATCTTTGGGCTTTACATATAAATTAAAATATTCTGAGACAGGTCTAAGAAATGCAAGAGGTCTATCTACAAATTCATCATTTGCAAACATAAAAAGTTTATCCTCATCCCTTGTAGATCCAAATATCATTGGCTTGTCGTGCATTTCACCATCACGATATACTCCGTATATACCTTTCATAGGAATAACGACTCCATCTGGAATAACGTTTGGTACATCTATCAATCCTCCACTATCGTTTCTAACGCGATAATAAGAAATAATATCTTTTGCACTTGCTGATCTTAAAAAATCTGTAGACATCATCTTATTACTCATAAAATTAGATAGCTCTTCATCTAAAATATTTGGATTTTTTGATTTAATAAGATGCTTTAACAAACTCAAAGAGCCTGCTCTGTCGTTATTTTCAGAATATTCTAGCGAGTCTGACCCTAAGTAGCCGCTCTGTGAAATACCTCTTTGAAACAAGTCCTTACTTAAAGGCGAAGACATAAGAGAAATAACATTTCGAGCCCCAGCTGATTCACCAAAAATAGTTATGTTATCAGGGTCTCCATTAAAATGTGAAATATGCTCATTAACCCAGTCAAGAGACTTTATAATGTCTAGTGTCCCAAAATTAGCTGTATTGTCTAATGAGTTATCTGAGTCTTGATTTAGTCCACTATAGGCAAACCATCCAAAGGGTCCTAATCTATAGTTTGTAGTAACCAATATTACATCGTGTTCTAAAATAAAATCACCCGATGTGAATATATTTGAGGCTGAATATCCCCATGTATTGCCTCCACCATGTATCCAAAAAACAACTGGGAGTTTTTCTTTGCTGTTATAAGCTTTTTCAGAAAGGTAAATATTTAAATACAGACAATCTTCTGAACCTATAATCGATCCTCCTTCAATACCATCCATCTCATCATAAAAATTACTTACTTGCATGCATCTGTTTGGTAAGGTGGTTGCTTCAAACGTGTCAGGATATATATCAAGTTCCCTTGGGGCCTTCCATCTTAAATCGCCTACTGGAGGCTTTGCAAAAGGAATCCCTACAAACGAGATTGTCTTTTTGCCATCTTTTTCTTTTTCAACTGAACCTATAAATTCTGTATTTTTAACTTTAAAGGTGTAAGAAACTTCCGCATACAGTGAACTGACTTGCAGAAATATAAAAGAGACTAAGGCTATGATTATTTTAGTTACTGTTCTTGGCATAGGAGTGGAGTTTTTTAATCATCAAGGGAATGTTGTCAATAAGATCCTCAGCAATTAGTCCTGGACCTAGCATTTCCCCAAGTTTTGAATGAATATATGCACCGGCACAAGCCGCGTCAAAGGCCTTCATTTTATTTTCTCCAACTAGAGACGCAATGATTCCGGCAAGAACATCCCCTGATCCTGCTGTTGCTAAATAAGGAGCTTCGCTAGAATTTATTACAACATTACCGTTAGGGCTAGCTATAACTGTATCAGCGCCTTTTAGTAAAACTATACTTCCAGCTAACTTTGCTGCTTCGATACATTTAAGAACTTTATCGTTCATTGATGCGATATCTTCACCGAATAATCTTTTAAATTCTCCCTCGTGAGGTGTTAATATTGTATGTGGATAGGTATCAATAAAAAGCTCGGTTGGATTATTTTCAAAGCACGTAATTGCATCAGCATCTATTACACAGTTATCAACAAAAGCTAATGCCATTAAAGTTCTAGCTTTTGTTTCGTCATTCACGCCATTTCCAGGACCTATAAGTGCACTTGAGACCCTTTTATCTTTAAGGAGTTTCTGAAAATCATTTTTTTCTTTTATTACAGATAATAATTCTACTGAGATTTGCGGTTCTAATATTTCTGCCGTTTCCTCATCACAGACCATAGTTACTGCTCCTGCACCGACTCTCAAAGCGGACCGACCAGCTAATCGAGCTGCTCCAGTTTGATATTTTGGACCAGTATTAATAACTAGCATTCCTCTTGAATACTTATGGTCACTTGATATGGGAAAGGGAAATTGATCAATCCATATAGATGGTTCATTTTTTTTTATTTTAGGCATAATTTTTTTTAATACATTTTCATTTATTCCGATATCTTCAACTACTACACTCCCACAATATTCTTTACCTGGATGCAAAAAGTGACATATTTTCTTATTAAAAAATGTAATAGTTTTTTTACATTTAAAACATTCTCCGTAAATTTCAGAAGTGTCACTATTTATCCCTGTAGGCACATCAATTGCATAAACATCTAACTTTGACATGTTAATCTTATTTATGAAATCAATAATATTTTCTGGAAGTTTTCTTGATAATCCAGTACCAAAAATTCCGTCAACAACATAATCATACTGAGAAAGATCAGCTGGGTGTTGAATGAATAAATTATCGTCCAACTTGTCTTTATAAAACTGATTATCATTGGATAATTTTTTACCATCATCAAATGATAAAACATGTACCTTTTTGCCTGCATTATTTAAAAGCTTAGCAATTACATATCCATCACCACCGTTATTTCCTGGACCACAAACAACAAGAGCTTTTGCATTCCCATTAATTGGTAGATTTTTGTAAACACTTGTACCAGCTTGTAACATTAGTTTCTTACTACTAATTCCACTCTTTATTGTTAGTTCATCCGCAATTGACATTTCTTTGCTAGTAAGAATATATTCCGTCATACTTTAAGATATTTATGTAAACTTATGAATTGCATGAATATTTTTATAATATTTTTTAATTACATTTCTCGATCATTGTCATTTTGGCATATGATCATTATGTATATAATCTAGCATTAATTTTAGTTTCCTTCAGGAAATTAAACAAATAAAAACACTAATTAAAGTTAACTTAATGAAGAAAATAGAAGCTGTAATAAAACCTTTTAAAATAGATGAGGTAAAGGAAGCCCTGGAGAAAGTTGGCGTAAGAGGGATTACTATGACTGAAGCAAAGGGATTAGGTAGGCAGCGAGGGTTTACTGAGGTCAATACTGGTGTTGAATATGGAGATTTCCTTCCAAAAATAAAATTAGAAATAATTTTACAAGATGACTTAGTTGATACAGCTGTTGAGGCAATAAGAGCTTCAGCTAACACCAATAGAATTGGTGATGGCAAAATTTTTGTATCAACAATAGATACAGTCTTAAGAATAAGAACTGGAGAGACTGGTTCTGATGCATTGTAAAATTTGTTAAGAAAGGGAAATTTAAATGTCAGATATTAAAACATACGAATACATATGGTTAGATGGTTATAAGCCTGAACCATTTATGAGGAGTAAAGTAAAAGCAACTAGTGAAACTACTGCACCCGATTGGTCATTTGATGGCTCGTCAACGCAACAAGCTGAGGGTGGAAGTTCAGATTGTCTTTTGCTTCCTGTTCAAACTTATACAAATCCTAATGGCCATGATTTGGTCATGACGCAAGTTCAAGCAGCTGATCATACAACTCACCCTTCAAACTTTCGAGCAGCGGCCGCTGAGGTGGTAACTGATGAATGGTGGTTTGGTTTTGAACAAGAATTTTTTTTCACTGACCCTAAAACTGGCGAGCCACTTGGATGGGAAGATGGGACTCCAAGAGAACAAGGGGAGTACTATTGTGGCGTTGGTGCAGGTAATGTTGTTGGAAGAAAAATATCTGATGCGCACTTAAAAGCGTGTATAGACCTTGGCATTACTTTAACTGGAACAAATGCTGAAGTTGCTCTTGGACAATGGGAATACCAATGTTTTGGAAAAGGGATTAAAGCAGCAGATGATTTATGGATTAGCCGTTACCTATTATTTAAAATTGCTGAAGAACACGGTGTGGGAGTCAATATTCATCCCAAACCAAAAACTGGTGACTGGAATGGCTCAGGAATGCATACCAATTTCTCAAATGAGCAGATGCGTACTGGTGGCTCAGAAGAACTATTTTCCTCTATGTGTGATAAATTAGGCAAGGTTCATCAAGAAGGGATTGCTGCCTACGGATCAGACAATGACATGAGGCTTACTGGTCTCCATGAAACGCAGAGCATTGACCAATTCTCATATGGCGTTAGTGACAGGGGCGCAAGTATAAGAATTCCTGTTTATACCGTTGAGCATAATTGGAATGGGTATTTAGAAGATAGAAGACCGGCTTCTAATGCAGATCCATACAAAATACTTGCTCATATTGTTGGAACATTAACCAAGTAGTCATTAACTAACTAGACATTAGCTCAGTAAATGTGTTAATTCATTTACTGAGTAAAAATGTATAGGGGAATGCTTTAATGACGACGGTAAACGACGTATTAAAAAAAATTAAAGACAATGGCGTTAAATATTTAGACTTAAGGTTTACAGACCCTAGGGGCAAGCTTCAACACTTGACGATGGATTGTTCAGTAGTAGATGAAAGCTTGCTGAACGAAGGTGTTTTTTTTGACGGATCTTCAATAGCTGGTTGGAAAGCTATCAATGAGTCAGACATGGTGCTTAGACCCGACTTATCAACTACAGTGATGGACCCATTTACAGCTCAACCAACAATGATGGTGTTCTGTGATATTCTTGATGCCATAACTAAAGAGTCCTACGAAAGAGACCCAAGAAGTACTGCAAGAAAAGCAGAAGAATTTGTTAATAGCAGTGGTGTTGGCGATACTGTTTATATTGGACCAGAGGCAGAATTTTTTGTATTTGATGATGTTAAATTTCAAGTTGATATGAATAAATCAATGTTTGAAATTGATAGTACTGAAGGGCCTTACAACTCAGGAAAAAATTATGAAAGTGGCAATTTAGCTCATAGGCCAGGAATAAAGGGCGGTTACTTTCCAGTACCTCCTGTTGATAGCGCTCAAGATCTAAGAACTGAATTTCTTGAAGAGTTAAAAAACTTAGGGTTAAAAATGGAAAAACATCACCACGAGGTTGCTCCAAGTCAACATGAATTAGGTCTTCTATTTGATACCTTGCTCAAACAAGGTGATGCAATGCAGCTTTATAAGTACGGAGTTCACATGGTTGCAAACGCTTTTGGGAAAACTGCAACATTTATGCCTAAGCCTGTTAAAGGCGATAACGGTACAGGCATGCATACGCATCAATCAATTTGGAAAAATGGAGAGCCTTTATTTGCAGGAGATAAATATGCTGGACTTTCAGATATGGCTTTAAACTATATTGGCGGAATAATAAAACATGGCAAGGCCCTTAACGCATTTACAAACGCAAGTACAAATAGTTACAAAAGATTAATACCTGGCTTTGAAGCCCCAGTAATATTAGTTTACTCAGCGAGAAACAGGTCTGCATCATGCAGAATACCCGTATCTGATAGCCCTAAAGGTAAAAGAGTAGAAGTAAGATTTCCTGATCCTTCAGCAAATCCTTACTTAGCTTTTTCTGCAATGCTGATGGCTGGAATGGATGGCATAAAAAATAAAATTGATCCAGGAAAAGCAGCAGATGAAGATCTCTATGAGCTTTCGGATGCTGAAGTAAAAAAATTACCAACTGTATGTGGATCTTTGAGAGAAGCTCTAGATGCTGTTGACGGAGATAGGGATTTTTTAACTGAAGGCGGCGTATTCACAAATGATCAAATTGATGGGTATATTGAACTAAAAATGGAAGAAGTGTACGACCTAGAGCATTCCCCTCACCCAATTGAATTTAAAAACTATTTCAGCGTTTGATTGTTTACGTAATTATTGAAATTTTCTTAAATAACGTTAATTTATTGTTACTTAAAGGAATTAAAAAATGGAACTAACTACAGAACACGAGGAATTAAAAAGATCTGCCCTCAGATTTGTTGAAGAAGAAATAAATCCACATGTAGATGAATGGGAAGAAAATGAAATATTCCCTGCACACGATCTTTTCAAAAAACTTGGTGATCAAGGTTTCCTAGGGGTTACAAAACCTGAAAAATACGGTGGTGCTGGCTTAGATTATTCATACGGCGCTGTTTTAAATGAAGCCATGGCTCACATTAAATGCGGCGGAGTACCCATGGCAATCGGTGTGCAAACTGATATGTCAACACCAGCTCTTGCAAGATTTGGCAGCGAGGAAGTTTGTGAACAGTTTCTAAAGCCATCGATTTCTGGTGACTTTGTATCTTGCCTCGGTGTCTCAGAACCAAGTGCTGGTTCAGATGTTGCCGCAATTAAAACGCATGCTGTAAAAGATGGTGATGACTATGTTATCAATGGATCAAAAATGTGGATAACAAGTGGCACTCAAGCTGACTGGATGTGTATGCTCGCGAATACTGATAACGTTGCAAAAAATAAACACTTAAATAAATCTCTAATATGTGTACCTCTTAAAGAAAATGGGAAACGTGCCAAAGGGGTAACTATAAATAGAAAATTAAAAAAAATGGGAATGCATTCCTCTGATACAGCGGAAATATTTTTTGAGGATGTTAGGGTCCCTCAAAGCTATTTAGTGGGAGAAGAAGGAAAAGGCTTTGTATATCAAATGATGCAATTTCAAGAAGAAAGATTATACGCCGCTATAGCAAACTATACGTCATGCGAACTCGCTATTAATCAAACAATTGATTACACAAGACAAAGAAAAACATTTGGCAAACCAATCCTCGATAACCAGGTTGTTCATTTTAAATTAGCTGAACTCATGACAGAAGTTGAAGCTCTCAAGGCATTAACCTGGAAAGGTATTGATATTCATGTCAACGGAGGCGATTGTACAAAACTTGCTTCTATGTCAAAATTAAAATCAACCAGACTTGCACGAAAAGTAAATGACGAATGTCTTCAGTATTGGGGTGGAATGGGTTTTATGGATGAAACTCCTATCTCTCGCGCTTACAGGGATGGACGTCTTGGATCAATCGGTGGCGGTTCCGATGAAGTTATGCTTGGAATTATTTCAAAGTATCTAGATATATTGCCGGGAAAAAACTAATTACATTCTCGCGACGCCAAATGTATTTGGCTTTAATTCTCTTTTATCTCCATCACTAATGATATTTAAACATTCACCTAATATTTTTCTTGTATCTCTTGGGTCAATTATTCCATCATCCCATAGTCTAGCAGAACAAAAAATTGCTTCACCCTCTTCACGGTATTGGTCAATTATTTTTGTCTTCATGCCTTCTAACATCTCAAGATTTTCTCCATATATTTTTTTAGGGTCCATTCCTTTTTTTTCAGCTCCCTCCATGGCTACCTGAGCCATAGTTCTTGCGGCTTGCTCGCCACCCATTACACTCATCTTTGCATTTGGCCATGAAAATAAGAATCTTGGGTCATAAGATCTTCCAGCCATTCCATATTCACCTGCACCAAAAGATGCTCCTATTCTTAAGGTTATCTTTGGAACCGTGCAGTTTGTAACTGCCTGTATCATTTTTGATCCATGTCTGATCATTCCTTTTGCTTCTTCTTTTGTCCCGACCATAAAACCAGTAATATTTTGTAAAAAAATAAGTGGGGTATTTGACTGGGAGCAAATCTGAATGAATTGAGTCGCCTTGTTTGCACTTTCAGAAAATATAGGACCGTTATTTGCTAGAATACCGACTTTGTACCCATGAATACTAGCATGTCCCGTAATCAAAGTTTTGCCCCAACCTTCTTTAAACTCTAAGAATTCAGATCCATCAGTAATTCTTGCTATTACTTCTCGGCAGTCATAAGGAGACTTGTAGTCAACTGGAACAACTCCATCTCACCCCCCTTTGTTTATGATCACAAGCACCGCTGACCAAGCCGCGTGAGTCGGAGACAGCATCGGAAAGGTTAGCAGCTTTAGATACCAAGGGCACACTGGATCTGATTACGCAGTTTGATCTCTGTAAGACGACCGCAGTGATTCAGATGGAGGTCGATACAATAACGCCGCCCTCTACCCATTTTTAAAAATAAATTCTAAAGCCAAAACAGCTTCTTATACAACTGGAAAAGAATTTATCTGGCTCTAAAGATAATGCAGCCTTTATTTGGCCCGAGAATAATTTTGCGTTCAGGGCAAGTGAAATTCAAAAATACTAGCACCTAATCCCCCGAGCAAAGGTATCAAAGCTTTCAATTTGCGGCCAGTATTTATGCGAAGATGCGACAGATGATAAAATTTCTCATTCGTCGTTTGTCCGTATAATTTTTTGCAATCGATCACACTCAGGATGTTATATCGTACTATGCCGTAACAGACCCGTGTCGACGCTCAATCGAAGCGCTACAATCATTCCCAATCGCAAAATTCGAAGCCTTTTTGATTATGTGCCAAGATTTGCCGATGGGTGCCAATCGTCAGCGCATCACGCACCGATGGGCGAATAGGCTCTGCCCAAAGGCATTCACCGCTGATCACGGTCGCGCATCCACTTGCGAAGCTCATCAGAAACAGCATCTTCAGACATAAGATCCACCTCATCTTCAATCTCCTTTGTGTTTTGAAGCACTGACACCCGCGCTTTTAAATCGCGGATCTTCTGGTTTGATTTCTGTTTGGCAGCGCCCCATAAAAATGCGCCAAGCATGGCCAGAACAAAGGCACCCGCCAGCGCAAGCCATGTTTTCACCTTCGCAATCATCGATCACCCAGCCGCCATTTGCGCAGCCGCTCACGGAAAATATATGCCCCCGCAAGCATTACCAGAACGCCTGCACAAATCAGCGCAACCTGCGCGGCGGGATGCATTGCCGCCACGCCCGCCGTGGCTGTGGCTGACGCCCCTGCCAGCGCTGTAACCGTGCTGGCTTGAAGGGTGGTGCTTTCGCTTGGATTTGAACGCGGCGCGATTGCCCGGCGTACCCCCAGCAGCTTCGAGGCGGGATAGGCTTTGACATTCACCTGATCGTTTTGATTGCCGCCCAGCAGATTGATTTTCTGCGCCCCTTGGCCTTTGAAAAACCCCACATGGCCCTGCCAGCTGGCTTTGCCCGACAGGATCACCACATCGCCCTCTTTGGCCTCGCTGAGAGGTATTTTTTGGCCCCAGTCTAAATAAGAGCGCGCCAGAAGCGAGCCGGTGCCTTTACCCCCCGCTCGCAACAAGACCGAGCCAACAAAAGCCGCGCACCAGGGCACCGCATCCTGTTTAACCTCAGAATGCCCGGCCTCGGCAAACATTGCCAGAACCAGAGGATTGTTTTCGGACCCCGCCCATTCCCATATCCCGACCTGTTTTTGCGCATGCTGCATTATGGTTTTGTTTAAATCAGTCATAGGATCTCTCTCGTGACACACCCCGCAAGAGAGCGAAGGATCGGTTAGAATTGCTGCATCTACGTAAAGACTACGCGCGCTTGATTAACCGCCATGTGCCGAGGGCTGACATATGCCATGATGCCTCAAAACCTGCCACGCAAACGCAGCGCCTGTTACTTATCTTTTAGATTAAGGGCATGTTTTCTAATGATTCATAAGCTGATGGCAACGCAACCTTAAAAACCATGCACACCGCGCGCCAAACCGTGGAGCCGCGACCCATCGGTTATTTCGGGTCTGTGCATACCGAACTTGGGATGCCGGCAAATATAAACGCAAGGCCTCTTCCTCTTTACGCTCTAGCTTTGCGAGTTAGTCCAATTTAATCGTCCCTGAGGGTGCGGCATTAGGAAATCAGATCGGCGCCCAGGTTAACAATAAACGACCCTAGCCATAGCCCATAGCCCATAGCCCATAGCCAGCTATAAAGCCCAATGACGCTACCCCAACAAGCTTATGATCTTCTAAAGTGGCTCCATCATCACCCTAGATGTCGTGCCACGTCCGAAGGTGTTATGGCCCTAGGTAGCATAAGGTTACATTTCAAAGCGTGCGCCTTGCACGTGCCGCGCTGTGTTTAAAGATATTCTTTGCAATATTAAAAAACCTGGGGGGGGGAGCACTGGCCCTAAAGCGGCTCTTCGCCGCGCTTTGCACAAATATTTTCTTTGAGCTTACCCCCGATGGGATACAACATGCCGCCCCTTTTTAGGGCAAGGTTTTATGAGCTTTCGAAAATAATTAAAAAATTATTTATTTTTGAAGTCCGTAAACATATTATCAAACTGAACTAAAAACATCATGCAGCGACGGCATTTGGCAAATATGAAAAGAGCTCAATCCAAAAAGGTAAAACCAATGCAAAAATTTACGGCTATCATTCTTCTTTGTGTTTTATCTGCCTGCCAGTTTAATGTAACGCCAACCTTTTACGTCAGGGACATCCAAGATGTCATCGCGTCTCGAGATCCAATCAATTTACCCATATTTATGCAAGTCCCCGCCTCAAGCATGGATGATTGTCAGTCTGAAATCGGTCAGGTGCTGGGCATATTAGAAACCTATGGCATGATCGGAAAGCTACAATCATGCAACAGCGATGAAAGCGCGCTATTTGCCACTGCCAATATTGAGCTTGAAGCGTCCGTCATGCGAGTAGACGATCAAAATCAGGATAATATGAACGGAGCTTTAGCACTTGGCATAGAAGAAAGAGGCGATGGTTATTATGGGTTATATTTGGCTCGAAACCCAAATTTAGAAGCAGCAATGAGCTCTATTGAATCCGCCTTAGTTTTCGCCAGTCTTGACGCAACAAATGTTGGCTTCATCGTTACCATAAACAATGACATGAGAGAGGCGCTTTTAATCACTACATATGATAGCTTTGTGAATGGTGCGCCATATGATGAGGAAGAATTTACATTGAAGCCACGATCAGTTTTAAAAATTAGAGCATCAGATGTGGGCACAAATTTATTTTTTAATCGGGGTTGGTACGAAATTGGCGTTATCACGTTTTCCAGCTAAAGCTGCTGATAAAAAAACCTCCTGGAAACCTTAAACGATGATGTGTTTGCGCACCTGCAACAGATCTGTGCCGAGGATAAAAAGACCCTCCAAACTTTGGTTAAAAACATTGGAGCTTTGAGTATCGGTTTCTCGATGTGTCTTTGGGTTTTTTTAATCGGATTATGTTCATTTTATCAGTGGCTTATTAATGCCAATAGAACTGATCAAACAAATAATGATCTAAAATCGTACTTTCAGCGTAAACTCTGTTATAGCCAATCGCAAGAACTAAGACCATCGTAGCCAACAGCCTCATTGAAACTGCAAGTTATGGAGCTGACTTATGATTGAAATACGGGATCGACATTTTATAGATGAACTCGTTCAATATGGACGAGAGTATCTGCTGACCGATGTAGACGATCTGGTTTGGGAGTGGTTGAAACAATCTCATTTCGTTGACAGTAAAAATCAGGCAACAGACAGAGGCAAATCCTTGTTGCTTATGCTCAGCTAGGCTTCAAATCATATCTCATTCATTTTGATCCAATCTGTAGCACGAACCGTATTCATATCAGTATTGTGCGTTAATACGCACTTAGCGATCATGGGTAATCGCGTATTCAAAGCGCCGGCGAGCCACCCGAGAAGTTGGGGAATGATGTGAAAAAATGTATCTGCGGACGATCACCGACAGCCACTTGCATTGGGTGGCATAAGCTGTCCCATGCAGAGTGGCAGGTGAAAAAACTTATCTTAGAAGCAGAGACACATGCTGAAAAAGTCGCAGAGGAATATTCTAAACTCATGGAACAGAAAAACTGGCTCCGTTGAAGCAATTATACGGGTTTACAATTAACGCTTCTAATTTCGGATCAGCTAAAAATGTCTACCAACCAAAAAACAGAACTAAACTTCAACACCCGTGACCATTAGTTTACGTTTTGTAAACACCTTAGAAGCAAAAACCGTTAAGCCAAATTGCCCCTTGCTCAGAACTAACACACCGTCGAACGCTGTTTTTGCCCCCAAAGGTCCCTTCGTCAACACAAAGGCGTTAGGCTTGAGCACCCAAGCATGCACAGGTGCGAGCGCGCGTTTCGATCCGGCGCCAATGATGCGAAAAATTCCAGAAATTTAAAACAAAATGAAGGGACCAATGGGAGCATCAGCAATAGCAGTATGTTCGACTTTCAGGATGAAGCACGCTTTGAGATGCTTGCGCGTTGGTAAAAAATTAATGACGGCGATGGATATTTGCGCGACGGCGGGTGCGAAGGTATCATGATTGTCAAGATCAGCCCACATTTTGTTGAACCATTGCCAGCTAACCGGATAGGGCGTGCGGCAAACAGCTATTACTTGGCATGACGCCTTGTCTAAAGCGATCGCTTCAAAGCTGATCACTTTAGACCATGCAATAGCAAGGGAAGGCGCGGTTACCGCTAAACCGCTAGAGATGTTTTTGAACCGGTCATAAACACATTGAATTTGAGCAAAAAAGAGAATGCTGGATTGAGCTGACATTAAAAACATACGAGGCTGCGCGGAGCTCTACGTCAAAATACAACCGCGTGGTAAAGCCTGCCATTCAAAAACTGATCGAACCGCCTTCAACGCGTTTTTGAGGTTTTTTATTTTCCAAGCAAGGAGATTCGACAATAAAGCGTTAAAAGAAATCAAACGTATTGCCGCGCCAGACGCGCTAATCCGGGTTAAAGGTGGCGATCCACGCGCCAATCGCATCAAGCCAAAAATTCTTCTGAAGATAAATAAAACTGGCCATAATAGTTACATCATACAGGCTCGTTCTACCGAAGTTCTAAAGGTAAAAACGTTACTTAGATAGGCCACCCCTTTTTTTGGGCGCTCCTTTCCAATTTTAAATCAGGACTGCTAACGCGCTGGAATGGTCGTGCTGGGCGCCAAATGAAAAATTCATGCCTTCAATAATTGATACACTATTGATTTACCCGCGTTTGAATGGTAGCCAAGGCGCAAAGAAGATGACGGAGCGAACACTCACCTGTCCAAATTGCAGCATATAAAAAAATTGAACACCGTGTTCGGCATGTTGATTTTGATGGTGAAAAATAGATGCTTGGTTGCAAATTTAAATTTTGGCTAGAAAATGAACGACAACATTATCTTAACATCCAAGCGCAACAATAACTGCGGAGCGCTAAACGCAGCTTATGCAGCACAACGCGCGCGTTCTATCTCGGCAAAAGCCGAGTCACAACATAAAAGCGAAGCCTCACAAAGCGCGCCTCGGTCGGCTGTGGACGGGAAAATAATGTAATGCATGCGCTGTTAACCCTTCTCAAACCATTGCAAATTTTCAATGATATCTGCGGCTGGTTTGGGCGTTGGATCTCAGTCATCGCCTTGGCGCTTATGGTCCTTATAATTTTACTGCAGGTTTTCTG
>ERZ802822.1203-NODE-1203-length-16716-cov-6.921089_pt1 | contig 16716 bp, 16 predicted proteins | sample MGYA00345649_ERZ802822 | MGnify/ENA primary metagenome ERZ802822 (study PRJEB30503, sample SAMEA104212359) | marine metagenome | biome: Westerlies Biome; feature: [SRF] surface water layer (ENVO:00010504) within the epipelagic zone...; material: water...
CAAAAGCTAAGGTCTTTTTAATTGAGGATTTATCTTCTGATGATAAGTATCTTTTAATAATAGGATCAAGGTTGTTTAACTTTACTACGTTAGTCATAATAAAAGCATTATACTGTATAAATATACAGTATACAAGAATATATTTAGTCTTCGTCGACTTTATAGAGATTTCTTTGTTGGAGCAAATTAAATAATATCATTAAAAAAGTTATGAAAACTATAGAGCCAAGCATGTCACCAATGAAAAATCTAGCAATTACTTCAACCCCAATATCTACTTTATTGATTAAAGAAAGGACCAAATTAGTAAATATAGAATTAAATAAAGCGGATATTATAATTACAAAAATAAGAAACTTATAGTTAGCAAAATTTACCTTGTTTAGAATGTTGTAATTGAAAGTAGAAACTCTAGACCACTTTACAATTTCAACCGCAATTATCACTGATAATAGTGAAGATATGCTTGCAAAAGTCCAATAATCTAAATATTGATCATCCCAAACAAGAGTTGGACCAGTTATTTCAGCTGCATACAAAGCTGGTAAAGACCGGACTCCAAAGAAACAATAGAAGATAACTCTACAACCATGTGGTATGTATACAAGACTTCCAAGCCACCCTTTATCTATAGTTGCAAAAGTAATGGATGACCATAGGGTATACACCAACATTGAAGCTATATATGTAATTAATGATACCTGAATAAAGTATTTCATATTGAAGCTTTGTATTAATGAAATTAGACAGCAATCAAGTCTAAATATACCTCTCTTCTATCAGAATGAGATTGCACAAGTCTGACCATTTTTTTATCTTCAAAAGCTTTTATTGCTTTGTATACTGTAGAGCGAGAAAACCCTGAAGATTCAATTACATCAGAAATATTGCATTTACCATCATTATGGACTTTATATGCGATGGTATAAAAAATTTTTTTCTCAGTTTCGTTAAATGCAACAAGATTTAAATCTCTATCAAGATTTTGAAGCATCTGGAGTAAATTAGCTATTTGTTTTATATAAGACTCAGACATGTGTTAATAATAAACTTATTTAGTATATGTGACAATAGTGTGAATTAAGTTCTATTCTTTTGAGCCAATAATAATTTAAGAGCTATTACTGCAAACAATATAAATAAAGTAGACCCGACAATATCTCCAATAAAAAACCTAACTATAACTTCAACATTTATAGCAACTTGATTTAACTGTGATAATACCAAATTAGTTGATATTGAATTAAAAAGAGCAGATAAAATTATTACAAACACAATAAATTTAAAGTTACTGTAATTAATATCTAAAAAAATATCTGATGGTTTAAAATTTGCTATTTGCGTCCATTTTATTATCTCAGCTGCTAAAACGACAGACACAAGAGATGTGATAGTCCCAACATGTAAATAAGTCATATCAGTATTTGGCCACTCCAATAATTGACCAGTAAATTCTGCTAAGAATAATGCTGGTACTGCTTTAAGTCCAAAAAAACAGATAAATATTACCTTGCAACCATGTGGTAAGAAAACAAGACTACCAACCCATTCTTGATTTGCTTGCTGGGTTAATCCTGACCAAAAAGAAAATACAAATAGAGTTATGAAATATACAGTTAGAGAAATTTGAAAGAAATTCTTCATGAATAAATTATAAATTAAATAAAAGCTATTAATTAGCTTTTATTAATAGGATAAAGTCTAAAAATGCACAATGGCGGAGAGACGGGGATTCGAACCCCGGAACCAGTTGCCCAGTTACTACCTTTCCAAGGTAGCGCAATCGACCACTCTGCCATCTCTCCTGCTGATTGGTAAAGCATTTTACATTAAGTAGAATCTTTTAGGGGAGTAAGTTACAGGGTAAGTTTTTAGGTATTAGCCTATGGGTGATTCAGTGTATTATTAAGACATGAGTCTTACTACCTACGTTATTGGAAATATTGCTTTTATTATATTGCTCTACTTGATTGTTAGAAATAAGAAATAAGAAACTAATGACATATGTTTTAGATGCCTAAGACTCTCTTAGGGTAATTACTGGAGATGTATAAATAGTTTTTCTTATTGATAAAATCCCACTTATAAAAATAAATATCACACCAATGGCAAAGCTTAAACCCAGTATTAAAATATTGGGAGAATATAAAAGATCTAGAAATTGACTGAAAATAATTGAGGACAAAATTACTGCAAAAATTATGGCTGTGAGGCCTGAGAGAATTCCTAAAATAAAGAATTCGGCAGCTGCAGACTGAAAAATTATTAATCTATTAGCACCAATCGCATGCATAATTGCAGTCTCCTTGGTTCGTTGATCTCTGTTAGAAAAGACTGATGCCACCAAGGCCAATATTCCTGCAATTAATGTGAGCAGAAAAATGTACTGAACAGCTAAAGAAGCACTCGAAACAGTATTTCGGATTTGCTGAATAACTGCCCCTAAATCTACACTGGTAATGGTAGGAAAGCGCTGAGTAAATAAATTCATAATATTGCTCTGCTCTGAAATTTTGATGCTGGTAATATATGAATTAGGCAGACTCTGACCAGCACTTGGCGAGAGTATAAAAAAGAAATTAGGTGAAAAACTTTCCCACTCTATTTCACGAAAGCTGGTAACGGTTGCGCTAAATTTAGATCCACCAGCAGAGAAAAATAACTCATCACCAATTTCTAAATTCATAGACTCAGCCACTTCAGCGTCTATGGAAACCTCTGCTGTCGTGCTCTCTTGGTTCCACCACTCCCCTTTACTGATCTTATTACTTTTTGGTAAAGATTCCTGCCATGTTAGATTTGCTTCTCTCTCCATTAAATTTTCAGAACTAAGCTCATCTGACCCAGCGCGTTTTGCAGACAGCAATCTGCCACGAATTAATGGAGTATAACTTGGTGAAAAATTAGCTGTTTCCAAAAAATAAGAGGTGACGTTTGCAATGTCATATTCTTGAATATTAAACAAAAAATAATTAGGCGTGTCTTCCTCCAATGTTTCACTCCAGGAATCTATTAAATCTGTTCTGGTCTCGGCTAAGACAATTAAAAATAAAAGTGATAAGCCAAATATGATGATCTGCAAGATGCTTTCGTTGCCTCTATTAACAATATTTTTAAGACCTATTTTCCAACCAATCCCAGATGAAAAATTTATTGAGCCAAGCAGGATAATTAAGATTTTTCCTATTACATAAAGCGCAGCCGAAACAAAGATTAAAGCCATTAAGATATATGAAAGTAATTTAATATCCTGAAATAAAATGCCTAAAAATATGAACATTGTTACTAAAGCAACAAGATAGATGGTCAGATTATTACTCAGATTTATAGAGAAGTCGTTTCTTAAAATGCGAATGGGTTCAGTTTGACTTAATATTTTCAAATACGGAGAAGCCGTTGCAAAGACAACAAAAATAGACGTTACGAAACCCAGTACTAGTGGCTTAAATGATGGAGCAGGCAGGTCTGTGGTCAAGATTCCTTGAAGAGTAGAGATTATCAAGGATTGCAGCGCATAACCGCACAACAGACCCAATAAAGTCGCAAACAATATAATTAACAATAACTGCATAATTTGATGACCTAAAATAAATAGTTTTGAGGCACCGAATACTTTCATTAAAGATGCCTGAAGAAGATTTCTAGTTGCATATCGCCTGACTGCCATCATCGCAGAAATTACAGAAATGATAATCGTAAAGAGACTTGCTAAATTAAAGAATGTAACCGATTCTCCCAGCGCTTCTCCCAATTCGTCACCAACATCTTCAGCTTGTTGAAGTCTAATGTCAGCCGGAATTTCTCCAATGTCATTAATAAAATTATTTAAATTTCGTGTTGATCCAGAAAACATACTCCTATACACCACCCTGCTCCCAGTTTGGATAACACCCATATCAGATATGTCATTAATATTTGCTATGGCAATTGGATAAAAGCCAACAAAGCTAGAATTCCTGTCTGGAAAATCTTGGATAATGCCATCGACTTTCAAAACTTTATTACCAATAGATATTTCACTGGAGTTTTTTATATTGAGCGTTTCAACGATTTTTGGCTCAATCCATACGTGTCCAGTTGGCGGACTGCCGTTGTTTTGAATGGGCGAACCATTAAAATCTGTGACAATTAATTCTCCTCTTAAGGGGTACGATTCTGAGGTAGTTTTTATGGAAGTAAGTAAATTATCATCATCTGTGATAACCATGCTCAAAAAAGTAATCGTTTCAGCTGTTTCTAAATTATTGGCTATGCCTAGTTCTAAATATTTAGGATCTATCACTGATGCAGATCGTAAAACAAGATCGGCACCCAGAATACTAGATGCTTGAAGTTTCATTGATGTTTGAAGTCGATCTCCTAGAAAACTAACACTAGATATAGAAGTAACAGCTAAAATTATTGATAAAGACAATATCAAGAGATCGCCACTGAGCGCTTCTGACCAAAATTTATTTAGCCCATATCGAAACCCTTTAATCACAAAAGTGAACCATCGGATAACTCATATAAATCTTCACACTTTTCTGCTAGAAGTAAGTCATGAGTAACAAGTACTAATGTTGTGTTAATTAATTCATTAATTGAGAAAAGTAAATCAGTCACAGCATTAGAGCTTTTTTGATCTAAATTGCCAGTTGGCTCGTCAGCGAATAAAATTTTGGGTTTATTTACTATCGCTCTTGCAATGGCTACTCTTTGTTTCTCGCCTCCGCTAAGCTGAGTGGCAAAGTTTTTTGACCTAGCACTCAAACCAACTTGATCAAGAGCAATTTGAGATTTTTCAATTGCATCAGGGTCTCCGGCGATTTCAAGAGGCAGCATAACGTTATCTAAGGCTGATAATCTTGGCATTAGGTGAAAAGATTGGAAAACAAAGCCAACATCCTGTGCGCGGATCTGAGCTCTTTGATCTTCGTTCATTGAAGTGATATTGGATCCCAATAGGTTCACTGATCCCCTAGTTGGTAAATCTAAACCTGCCATAATGGCCAATAATGTAGTTTTTCCTGAACCTGAAGGACCAACTAAAGAAATAGGTTTGCCCCGTTCAACTGATAAATTTATATCTTTAACTATTGTCAAAAGCCCCTCCGGACTGTTAACTTCTTTTGTAATGTTTTTAACTTCTAAAATAAGGTCTTTCAATGGGTGCCTAGGTGTATTCTCAGCTATTTTACTTTCAGTTTTCATGACAGTAAATGCTTCGGAAAGCTTATCATTAAATAAGAACACCATTGTGGTTTTAGGAGACAGTTTAAGTGCAGGATACGGAGTAAAAATAGAAGAATCTTGGCCATCTTTGTTAGAAAATAATCTAAAAAAAAATAATCTTGGTCTTTCGGTAATCAATGCAGGAATAAGTGGAGATACGACATCAGGTGGGCTCTTCAGATTACCTCTCTTACTAAAAAAACATCAGCCAAAAATTGTAATCTTAGAGTTGGGTGGCAACGATGGTTTAAGAGGCATGTCAATCAAAAGAGTTATTAAAAAGAATCTTGAGCAAATGATCAATATGATTCGTGCAAGTGGCTCTATTGTTGTAATGGTTGGAGTGGAGTTACCGCCTAACTATGGAGATCGGTATACAACAAGCTTCAAGAATATGTATGTCGATCTGGCAGATCAATACAATATCAGTCTTGTTAAAGGCTCCCTAGTAGAAATGGTTTCATCGAATTTAATGCAAGCTGATGGTATTCATCCAAATAAAGCTGGTCATATATTAATCGAGCAAGAAGTTCTCAAAGACATAATGCCAATTCTATTAAATCTTACTGATTAAAATCTCTAAAGTTTTTAAAAATTATTTTTTTATTAGAGGACCTAATTGGATTTATATCGATGCCACCTCTTCTTAAAAATCTTCCGCAAACGGTTAAATCATTTATCTTAAACTTATCTCTCAAGGTCAAAAAAATTGAGTCAATGCATGCTTCATGGAAATCACCCTTTTCTCTAAAGGATTTCAATAGGTTATTAATTTTAATCGAATCAATTGAATGCGAAGCTGAATAAACATAAATATTTGCCCAGTCAGGCTGAGCAGTTACAGGGCATATAGATCTAAATCCTTCAAATTTAAGCACCTTATTTTTTTTAATCTTTTCTCGTAATCCATTCAACTTGATTGATTTAGGCGGGGAATCATATCTAGTTTTCCTTTTTACTTTAACTTTTGATTTAGTAAGTCTGGAAAGATCTCTTTCAATGAGGGTATAAGCATTTATTGAATTTTTAAATTTTCTTTTATAAAAAGATGCTAAATAAATCTTGAGAGATTTAGATTCAACTGTAAAGTCAGAGTCAACGGATATTTTTATTTCTAAGGCCTCTAAAGTTGGTTTATTTTTCGAATTTAGGTAGGAAAATTCATATACATTCCAAAAATCAATTCCATAATAAGATATTGCACCAGCATGAGAACGTTTAACTGAGTCTAGAAGATTCGGAGAATAATCTAAAATCTTGGAACTATTTTTCTTGCCCAAATACTTAACTTTCACTGGCGTGTTCCAACTCCTTTATGGAGAAGCAAAAGACATGCTGAAGTTAGTATTGCTATGAATAATAGAATCATTGATAAAGCGAACGGAATTGATACATCGCTGACTCCCAACATCCCCTCTCTAAAGGTATTTACCACATATAACATTGGATTAGCCATAGATATATTTCTCCAGATATCTGGAAGGATATTGATGGAGTAGAAAACCCCGCCTAGATAGATTAATGGAGTTAATACAAACGTTGGAATAATTGAAATATCATCAAAGCTATCAGCAAATACAGCGTTGATAAAGCCCATGAGTGAGAAAAGAATAGATGTAAGAATCAAAACTAAAACTGTTAGCATTGGATTTACTATGCTGAATGTTGGATAAAAGAATAGGCTGACACAAAAGACAATGCATCCAATTAAAATCCCTCGAGTTACTCCTCCCATTACAAAACCAATCAATATTGCCCAGTTTGGCATAGGTGAGACCTGTAATTCTTCAATTGATTTTTGAAATTTCACAGAGTAAAAAGAGGAGACAACGTTCGCGTAAGAATTTGTTATTACGGACATCATAATCAGTCCTGGGATCATAAATTGAATATAATCTAACCCATCCATAGTTCCGATTCGAGGGCCAATCAAAGATCCAAAAATTACAAAATATAATGACATAGTGACCGCGGGTGGCACCAATGTCTGAACCCAGATTCTTAAATAACGTTTAATTTCTTTGCGAATTAATGTAGTAAGGGAAATTAATATTTCTTTTTTTCTGCTCATGATTAATTTTTCTTGATCATCTCTATAAACATTTCTTCCAATCTATTAGATTCATTTCTCATAGATGAAACGGTAATACCTTGCTCAGATAATTGATCAAACAGATGATTGATAGATTGATCTTTTTTAATTGCCACGTTTAGAGTATTTGAATCCTCTAAAAAAATTTTAAAATTAGATATCGAGGGTGGCTTCTCAAGAGACTGATCAATGTCTAACAAGAATCCTTGAACATCCAGCCTGCTTAATAAATCTTTCATAGATGTATTTTCAATGAGTTCTCCATGATCAATAATTGCAATATTTTTACAAAGTTGCTCAGCTTCTTCAAGATAATGAGTGGTTAAAATAATGGTTGTTCCATTTGCGTTGATTTCTTTTAAAAAATCCCACATTTCTCTTCTAAGTTCAATATCAACTCCTGCGGTAGGCTCATCCAAAATCAAGAGTTTGGGCTCATGAATTAGGGCTTTTGCTATCATCAATCTTCTTTTAAAGCCTCCTGATAGTGTTCTTGCTTGATCATTTCTTTTCTCCCAAAGACCAAGGCGTTTAAGAGTAATTTCAGTTTTTTGCATTGCTGTCTTAAGAGGTATGCCATAAAAACCAGCTTGAGTTGTAACGATGTCTATAACTTTTTCAAAGTTATTAAAATTAATTTCCTGAGAGACCACTCCAAGCAAACGCTTTGCCTCTGGAAAGTTCTCATCAGTATCGATATCAAAAATTTTAACCTTACCAGCAGTTTTATTAACCAGAGAGGCAATGATTCCAATGGTGGAAGATTTACCAGCTCCATTTGGTCCAAGCAATGCAAAAAAGTCACCTTCTTGAACAGTAAGATTAATACCTTTCAATGCAACAACGTCGGAATCATATGTTTTTTTAAGATCAGTGATCTCGAGAGCAAATTGACTCATGCCAGCTCTTCTTCCAAACCATCAACAAAAACTGTTAATAGCAGCCCAATTAGGAGTCCAATCCAAGCACTATAAAAGGTTATAAAAAAAGCAATTAATAGTGCTGTTGCCATTTCAGAATTCTTTTTTGGTATGGCCATAGCAACATAAGCACAAGCAAACCCCGTAAGAATTAATGTAAGAGTAAGTGCCATTACCATTAAAGGCTGCATTAAAGTAACAAAAGGAAGAGTGAAGTACAAAAATGGAATTCCCATTAAATAATATGAGCCAATGCCATCAAAGATTGATGGCATATGCTTATGTCCTTTTTTCCATTGTTCTGCAACAACTACATGAACCCCGGTCCATAATGCGCCCTGAGTTGGAAAAAATGGGTTGATTAAAGAGGCTAGCAAATTTCTAATTCCAACAGATAAATGAGATCTGTTTAGATCGATTGGCAAAATCTCATCATTGCGATGTTTTTGTGCATCTTTTAAAACCTCAGTTGCTGTCACGAGATCACCAAAAAGGAGCATATATCCGATAATAACCAAGGGCAAAGCATCAATGTACATCTGCAACGACGGTAATCCAATATAAAAAGGTGAAGTCTTTTCAATCAAACTTACGATTGCTGGAATTTTAAAACCCCACTCAATATTAAAAGTTAATTCACCTAGCAAGAATGCAACCAAACCAGCTATTAAAAATCCAGGCAACAAACCAAGAGAGCCAATGATTTCAAAAAATTTATTTTTAGCAGCTATTTTTTTAAACGGATTAGAGAAAGTTGTTATAACGCATAAAACTATCGCTACGGTCATGGAAATTGGTTGCAGAAGATATGAATCAAAATCTTCATAAAATACTTGATAAAAAGCTGCCAAGGCAGCGCCTAAAATAATCCCAGCTTTTAGGCCATTAGGAATTTTCTCAACCAATAATTTGCCCCATCCAGTAAGGCCAAGAATGAGAATTAAAGCGGTAAATTCAAAGCACATTGCTGCCATATATTGAAACGCTTCTGGATTATATCTGCACACTCCATCCACACAGATATCAGATCCTTCAGAAGGGACGCCATAATAACCAGCTGCAGCTAGGGCTCCCATAACAATAGGTACTGCTGGAGTGACCCATCCTGGAGCCATTGGTTCCCCAAAAATTAAAGGTCCTGCTGAAATAAAGGTTCCAGCAACCATACTTAGGGCAACGGCCTCCTCAAAGTTTAATCCAAGCTTCATCGCTAATGGAGCTGCTGCAAAGGCAGTCGCACCTGAAATAACTAAGCCTTGCAGGAATTCTGGAGCTCTAAACTTGATATGAATAAAAGGAATTCTTAAAGTAAATGGGCCCCATTTAATGCCATTATTTGATGAAGTGTTAAGCGTATTCATTTTGAAAGTTCTGACATCCCCTCTTCTAAACCCTTTAAAGTTAATGGAAACATCCGGTTGTCCATCAATTCTCTAATAATACATAAAGAAGAAGTATAGTCCCAATGATCATCGGGTACAGGATTTAGCCATGCAACTCTATCAAAATGAGCACAAAGGCGCTTTATCGTTGCCCCACCAGGTTCCTCATTCCAGTGCTCAATGCTTCCTCCAGCATTAGTAATTTCATATGGTGCCATTGTGGCATCACCTACAAATATTACCTTATAGTCAGCGCTGTATTTATTAATAATATCTTGCACCAGAAACCTTTCCTGAGTTCTTCTTCTGTTATCCTCCCAAACTGATTCATAAACACAATTATGAAAATAAAAATATTTTAGATGTTTAAATTCTGTTTTAAGGGCAGAAAATAGCTCCTCACAAAGTTTAATATATGGATCCATTGAGCCACCAACATCAAAAAATATGAGGACTTTTACATGATTTGTTCTTTCGGGAATCATGTTGATATCTAAAATTCCAGCATTTCTTGCAGTCGATTTGATTGTTCCATCCATATCTAATTCAAAGTCTGTACTTTGTCTTGCAAACTTTCTTAATCTTCTAAGTGCAACTTTTATATTTCTGGTACCAATCTCTACAGAATCATCTAAATTTTGAAATTGTCTCTGCTCCCATACTTTTACTGCTTTTTTTTGACCGCCCTCTCCACCTACCCTAACGCCTTCTGGGTTTTGACCATTGTTTCCAAAAGGTGAAGTGCCATTTGTACCAACCCACTTGTTTCCACCCTCATGTCTTTCTTTTTGCTCTTCCAGTCTTTTTTTAAACTCTTCAAGAAGATTCTCCAAACCTCCCAAGGACTGAATTTTTTTCAACTCCTCTGGATCAAGCTCTTTTTCAAATGCTTTTCGAAGCCAATCTTCAGGTATTAGGGCTTCAAATATATCTTCCAAAGTCTCTATACCTTTAAAATAAATCTCAAAGGCTCTGTCAAACTTATCGTAATTCTTTTCATCCTTAACAAGAGTGGTTCTTGAAAGGAAATAGAAATCTTCCATATTTGCAAATGCAAGGTTTTTTTCTAATGCACCCAATAAATCAAGTAATTCCCTTAAAGTGCAAGGGACTCCTGAAGACCGAACTGTGTGAAAGAGATTGATTAGCATTTATTTAGTTTGCTCTCTCCTAGACATGAATGCGAGCCTTTCAAGAAGCTGAACATCTTGTTCGTTTTTTAACAACGCGCCATATAAGGGAGGTATTGCTTTGGATGTATCTGCATTCTTCAAAATTTCATCTGGCAGTTCATCAGACATAAGCAACTTCAACCAATCAATTAATTCAGAAGTTGAAGGTTTTTTCTTCATCCCAGGTATTTTTCTTACATCAAAAAATAAGTCTAGGGCATCTTTTACTAAAGCTTTTTTAATTTTGGGATAATGCACCTTAACAATTCCCTCCATAGTTGGACGATCAGGAAACTGAATATAATGAAAAAAACATCTTCTTAAAAATGCATCAGGAAGCTCTTTTTCATTATTGGATGTAATAATTATGAGTGGTCGTTTCTTTGCTTTTATAGTTTCACCAGTTTCATAACAGAAGAATTCCATGCGATCAAGCTCTTGGAGCAAGTCGTTTGGAAATTCAATATCTGCTTTATCTATTTCATCTATAAGAAGCACAACTTGTTTCTCTGATTCAAAAGCCTCCCAAAGCTTGCCCTTTTTAATATAATTTTTAATATCTTTTACCCTCTCATCTCCCAATTGAGAATCCCTTAATCTTGTTACTGCGTCATATTCATAAAGACCCTGAGAAGCCTTTGTGGTTGACTTAACATGCCATTCAATTAGCTCCATCCCAAGTGATTCAGCTACTTCAATTGCTAGCAATGTTTTACCAGTTCCTGGTTCTCCTTTGATAATCAAAGGTCTCTCCAATGCTATAGTTGCGTTAACAGCCATACTGAGGTCTTCAGTAGACACATAATTTTTGGTACCAGTAAATTTCATTTGTTTTCCTTTTGTAATTATGAAGAAATTTTATCTTCTGATTTTAAGATTTTTGCAAGCTGTCTGCTAGTGGCAACTAAGTTTCCATCCATGTCCCATATCCAACAATCTTGCTCAAAATATCCATTGCTTATGTCTTTTGCATGACCATCAATAAATAATAGGTTTGTTTTTGGGAGCTGGCGAATGTTACATGTTAGTGTGAGAGTAGGAATCCATCCTAAAGAGCCAAACTTATTTTGAACAACAGGCGGCAATATATCTGCTAGATATGAAAGAACGAAGGTATCAGCGACTCCTCCTTCTAGCTCTAAATAGGCAGAACACCTAGCTTCAGCAGCATCACTTGAAATATCTCTGTCCCACCATGCATGATCTGGATGAACTGACATATTTAATTGTTTTATAAATGAAGGAGTTGAGCCAGATCCTAAACTCTCATAACTCATCACTTTAAAATCATCTTGCTTTACTGCATTGATTATTGGGGGCAAAGGCGTGCTAAGACCAGAATAGCCTTTCATGTATTCAAAATCAGAGCATAAAGAGGAATACAAACACGTTATTTTTTTATTCTGAATTAATTTCACTTGACCCATTGAGGATCCCCTAGAAGTTCTCAAGACTTCAACATGCAATTCAGCAGGTTCTGGTTCGGTTCTATCTAAATAATAGACATTTGAATTAATTGCGCTTGAATGGGGAAGCGCTTGAACCATCGCTTTATTCATTAAAGCTAATAAATATCCTCCATGAGGTGTATTACCAACAAAGTATCTTGAATCGGGAGTAAAAGAAAAAACACTGTCTGAGACTTTAGTCAGATCTAAAGCTGCTTGAAATTGTTCAAATTGGTTCATATTGGTAGATAATTACATCAATATTGTAATTGATAGAAATGAAAAATGGCTGGATTTGTAGACATTGCTTGTAATTTTACTCATGAGTCTTTTAAAGACAATTTAGAGACAGTAATCGCTGACGCAGAAGATATGGGAGTAGAAAAATTTGTTTTACTTTGCGCAAGTTTAAACGACCTTGCTGCAATTCAAGTTATTCAAAATAAAGCTCCAGAAAAATATTTTATTTCTGCTGGAATACATCCTCACCATGCAAACGAAATAATTAATCTTAATTCCAATGAATTGCTCGAAAAACTTAAATCTATCAATCCTAATGCTATTGGTGAGACTGGATTGGACTATTTTAGGAATATTTCTCCTCCGCAAACTCAAAGAAAAAGTTTTCAGATGCATATTGAGATAGCAAAAGAACTATCGCTTCCGCTTTACCTTCACCAGAGAGATGCTCATGATGATTTTATAAAAATTGTTAAAGAAAATATTAAGAATTTACCAAAATTTGTTGTTCATTGTTTTACTGGAACTCGAGCTCAATTAGATCAATATATCGAACTGGGGGCTTATATTGGATTAACAGGATGGATATGTGACGCAAAAAGAAATATTGATCTGCGTCAATCAATAAAAGATATACCTATTGAGAGGATGATGATAGAGACTGATTGCCCTTATCTTATTCCAAAAAATCTTGTCAACAAGCCTAAGAATAATATTAATGAGCCTAAATATTTACCTCACATAGCTAATGAAATTTGCGAATTAATTGGAGTGGAAATTGAGGAATTTAAATCTGTTACAAGCAAAAATGCTATTAACTTCTTTACTTAAAACAGGTTCTATCTAGATTGTATTTTGCGCAAATTTCATCATTATTTTCTCCAGCTTTTAAAGCTGAGTGCTTGATTTCAGGAATAGTCTCTGAAAATCTTGGGGCAGGCGCAGGTTGAATAGTTCCATCAATCTTAATAAATGAATTTCTTGCCTTCATGTGATGATGTTCCGGTGCTTCAGATAAATTCAATACTGGCGCAACACATGCATCGGTTCCATCAAAAATATCTGCCCATTCATCGCGCGTTTTTTTCTTAATTTTATTTTTAATTATATCTTTGAGAGTAGGCCATTGATTCCTGTCATGCTGATTTTGAAATTTTGCATCTGATATTTCTAATTTGTCCAAAAGAACTTCATAAAATTGAGATTCAATAGCTCCAATCGCTAAAAACTTTCCATCAGAACATTCATAAGTGTCATAAAAATGTGCGCCTCCATCAAGCATATTTGATTCTCTCTCTTCTAACCAAAAACCAGACGCTTTAAAGGCATAGAACATAGACATTAAAACAGATGCACCATCTACCATTGCGGCATCAACAACCTGACCTTTTCCACCTTGTTTTATGTTTAATATCGCTGAAACGATTCCCAGTGCAAGAAACATTCCACCACCTCCAAAATCACCCACTAAATTTAACGGCGGTGGAGGTGTCTCATCTTTTCTACCCATTAGTTCTAATGCTCCAGTTAATGCAATGTAGTTGATGTCATGCCCAGCCGTTTTAGCTAATGGTCCATCCTGTCCCCAGCCCGTCATCCGGCCATAAACTAAATTTGAATTAATTTTTAAACACTCTTCTGGACCAAGGCCCAATCGCTCCATCACACCAGGCCTAAAACCTTCTATAAGACCATCAACACTTGCTAATAGTTTTTTTATTTCCTCGATTGTTTTTGGATTTTTTAAGTCTGCAGATAATGATGATTTTGATCTATGTTGGAAATCAATTGAATTACCTTGACCATGTTGAGAAGCCCTATCGATCCGAATAATCTCTGCGCCTAAATCTGCTAGGATCATTCCACAAAAAGGTCCAGGACCAATACCTGCAAATTCAACAAGTTTTATACCGCTTAGAGGTCCTGCCATCTTCTACTCCTGATATGAAAAAGCATTAAAAGATTTTAATAGGAATGGTAACAAAGTTAAGGAAGTGAAAAAAGAAACCAACAATGCAAAAGCTGTGAATAAACCAAAAAGAACAGTTGGCGTAAAGCTTGATAGAGCAAAAATAGAAAACCCTGCAGCTATTGTTGTTGCAGTATAAAAGACAGCCCTGCCCACGGTTTCATGAGAGTTTAGAACTCTTTGATCATTGGTCAGGCTACGATTTTGAACTTCGGTTTTATATCTATATAGATAATGAATTGTGTTATCCACTGCCATACCTACACTAATTGCTGCCACAGTAATAGTCATAATATCTAATGGAATATTCAAGAAACCCAATAATCCTAAAACTGAACCTGCGGTGATTAAATTTGGAGTCAATGCAATTAAGGTAATTTTTATTGATCTAAAAAGAAGTAACATCATTAATCCAATTACAGTAAATACAATTCCCAAAGATTTAATTTGTGATGAAAATAATGATTGAAGCATATTGTTATACAAGACAGCTAGGCCTGTTATTTGAATCTGATCTTTGCTTAAATCAAATTTATTAATAAGGTCATATTTAATTTTTTCCAGTAGCTCATTTCTATTGAGAGTTTTAGCAGACTCAAGGACTCTAGCAGAAATCCTAACCCTTGAATCATCCTGATTTATATATGAATAGAGCAAAGTTTTTTTAATGTCTTCAGGCAACACAGAACGCAATAGTGCTAACTCTAAATCATTTAATTCATTATTATCATTAATCATTCTCGCTAATTTAATTCCGCTAGCCACACTTAAAACTTTGCCCATTTCTGGAATCTCATCTAAGTAGTCATGAATTTTTTCTAGCTTTGCTAAAGACGTTGCATTCCACCAATAACCGGAAGCATTGCTTGATTCGTCTTCAAATAAATTATCTTCAAATAAATCATCCCCTTCAAAATCTAATTCATCAAATATTTCTGCATCTGGTTGATCAATCAAAATATCTAATGTCGCTGTGCCGCCTAATTCTTGATCCAGCAATAACATGCCCTGATATATTTCTGTATCAGGAGAAAAGTAATCTATAAATCTATTTTCAACCTCAAGTTTTGAAATTCCATAAATGAGAGCAACTGATATAAAAATAGAAAATACAGCAATAAATTTACCTTGATTGATTGTAAAAAATGCTAATTTTGTAGGGATTTTATTAATGAAATCTAGTGAATGAGTGCTGGTAGATTTAATGACAATTTTCATTAAGCTTGGTAAAAAAGTAAATGTAAAAATAAATGCAAAAATCATTCCGACTGACATCATTTTTCCAAACTCTATCACGGGCTTAATATCTCCCATAATTAATGAAAGAAAAGCTATGCCAGTAGTTAAAGCAGCAAATAAACATGGCATAACCATCTGATTCAAGGTTTGCAATATAGCTTCTTCAACTGAATCACAATTACGAGAAACCTCAGTAAACCTTACCAATACATGGACAGCTAATGAAATCGTTAAAATCAGCAATAAGGCAATAAAATTAGATGAAATAACGCTTATTTTCCAATCCATTAGTCCAAGAACACTTGCTGTAAATGCAGTGGTAACAAATGCGTTAGTTAAAGGTAAAACTACAAACCATACATTTTGAAAAAATAGATAAAGCATTAAACAAAAGATTATGGCAACACCTGCACCAAAAATAGCCAAATCTGATTTAATAAAACTCATCATATCTGTTGCTATCATGGAGGCTCCCCCCAAGAATAAAGTTCCCTTATCACTATTTTGTATTAGCAGTGCTCTAATTTGAGCAATTAGATCTGCCCTATACTTAGCCTCATCTTCATTTATTTTAGAAATCTGTTGATTAACATCACGAAGCTCGTTTTGCTGGCTGGATGAAAAATTAGTTACATCAAGTAATTCGTATCGCTTTCGAATTAATTCTCTGTATGAAGGATTTTCTTCAATGGTTATCTGTATTGCAGTTGTATCGCCAGATGGACTAATAATAAGTTCAGAATAGACAGGGTTATTGAGGATCTCTTCTTTGGCAGCAGCTAAATCAATATCCTCAGTTTCTAAGGTTTTAAGATTATCCATTAAATCTGCAAGCGGAACTTTTGGTTGAAAAAATATAGGGGCATCCAGAATACTCAGGACTGACTGAACCCTTGGAAGTTTTTCTAATTGATAAGAAAGATTTTTTATTGTTGTTAATGAGTAAGGTGAAAATAAATCAACCTTAGGTGTGTAGGTTATTATCAAGAAATCTGAATTACCAAATGTTTCACCGGCCTCCCTGTAAATCTTAAAGGCTT
>ERZ802822.1206-NODE-1206-length-16702-cov-5.643188_pt1 | contig 16702 bp, 15 predicted proteins | sample MGYA00345649_ERZ802822 | MGnify/ENA primary metagenome ERZ802822 (study PRJEB30503, sample SAMEA104212359) | marine metagenome | biome: Westerlies Biome; feature: [SRF] surface water layer (ENVO:00010504) within the epipelagic zone...; material: water...
GCCAGCTCGTCGGGATTTTCCGGATCAAACTGGACAATGCGAAAAACTGAACCATTTTTAGGTGGACGCAGAATCAACGGGCCGGTCAACGGATCGTCATGCCGTTCCATTGCCGCTGGGGTTTTGGTGTTCTGCCATAAATTTGTCAAGGTCACGCCGGGACGATTGGGACGCTGTAAAATACAGTCAGCATCGTCATCCATTATCACCGTTGCCACACCATTTTCGTCATGACCGGTCACAACACGTCTGATTTTTCTTCCCATATTTCGCCCTCTATGCCCTGCGGTGAATAAATCCAATGATTATGTCTGGACATGATTGAATCCGGTTGCGTTGGGCAAGGCATAACCTTGCCCGTGACACGCAATCATAGAGGCTGGCACTAGCTTTTGGCGATATTTTTCTTTGGGTCGTAAAATGGCATTTCAACCAGATCGGCTTTGCACAGGCCCTGCGCGGCCTTGACATCAAATTGCGCGCCCAACGCGTAATCCTGAGCATCGATCATGGCAAGCGCGATATTCTGCTCAAGCCGCGGCGAATAGACGGATGACGTTACTTTGCCAATCACTTTGCCATTTTTCATAACCGGCCAGAAGGTGGTGTTTGGCGCGGTCAATGATGCCCCATGCAAGATCAATCCAGCCTGTTTGCGTGACACGCCCTTTTCACGAATGGCCAGCAACGCCGATTTGCCAATAAAATCATGTGCCCCATCAAGCGCAACCAGCCGGTCAAGTCCCAACTCGAACGGATTGGTATTAATATCCATATCAGCATGATAGGACAGCATGCCGCCTTCGATCCGGCGAATGCTCGATGTATGGCCGGGCTTTAAGCCAAATTCTTGTCCAGCAGCCATGATAAGATCCCATAATTCGGTACCACGCGTGCCATCTTGAAGATAGATTTCATAACCAAGCTCGCTTGACCATCCGGTTCGGGATATCACAAGCTCCATACCATCAAGGGTTAGATGGCGAAGCCAGTAATATTTCAGATCGGCAATATCTTCGCCAAATAACGCCTTCATGATATCCATTGATCGCGGCCCTTGAAGCTGAACCGGCGAGGCATCAGGCTCGCAAATATGAACGTCAAACCCAGCATGAACCGCAACACCCTGCGCCCAGAAAAGAACATCGCTATCAGCAAGCGAGATCCAGAATTTATTCTCTTCCAGCCGCAAAATGATCGGGTCATTCAAAATACCGCCTTCGGCATTGGTGATAAGCGCATATTTACACTGACCAACCGCCATTTTGCTGAGATCGCGCGGGGTTAGATATTGGACAAATTTTGCAGCATCAGGGCCAGTAACCTGAACCTGACGTTCAACCGCGACATCACATAAAATCGCATGATCAACAAGGTTCCAGAAATTCTGTTCAGGATCGCCAAAATCGCGCGGAATATACATATGATTATAGACCGAAAATGCCTTTGCACCCCATTTTACCGTGGCGTCAAAATAAGGGGATTTACGGATTTGTGTTCCAAAACCAAAATCAACAAGATCAGACATATGCAAATTCTCCAAAGTCGAACAGGCCCTTTTGGTAAGGGCAAAAATGAATAACCAGCACAAACTATCGCGATTTTTGAAACGAACTGACCATTTGGCGTCTAATTTTATTCAATTCCTGCACACCAGTGGCGACGTTCGACAATTTTAACATGTTGGCCACTCGCCAAAGCAGCTTTTACTTATAGATCTTTGGTCATTTAGCGATGCAGCGGAACCCGATATAGACAACCGCCATATCACGCGGCTTGGTGGCGCCATAATCTGATCGCATCTGATCGGCACCATACCACCATGATCCCCCCATTGTTGCTTGTGATGATCCATTGCCCATCACCACCCATTCCCAGACATTGGCCCCCATATCAAACAGACCATTGACCCCCGCTTTTGTTTGCCCTGCCGGTGCATGGCCAAAACCACGATCAAGATAGCGGCTATAGTCACGCTTGCCAGTAATCGGCCGCAGATCGGTACCGCATTCGGCAAGACAATTTGCGCCTTCAGGGCTGTTGCCGGTTGGGAATTCATAGGTCATGCCACGCTGAAAAGATGCCGGTGGATCAGCGCGTAACTCGGTATAGCCAGCCCTGATCCATTCATCACGACTTGGCAATCGTTGGCCACGCCAGTCGCAATAAGCCGCTGCCTCATCAAAGGTAATATGCACCGCCGGCTCATCTGGCGGGCTTGCAAGCCCATATGGGTGACGCCAGTTCCAATCAGATTTGACCACCCACCCTGCTTCATAGACCATACCGCCCGCATCCTCAGCCTTGGTGCGAAATCCGGTGGCGGCGACAAATTTGGCAAAGTCACCGATTGTCACTTCAGTTTGATCAATACCCAATGCCGTATCGGCGCGCGTCGAAGCCATAAATATCAGCAATATAATGAAACATAAAAAACGCGATAACATGCCTAATCTCCTCATTTCAGGCGGGGTCAAGCAGCCTTGATGTCTGCAAGCCACATGGTAAGAATAAACTTCACTTTTCGGTTGTGATAGCCTTATTCTAGACGCGCAAAAATAGCTTTATCTGACCGTGTAAAGGGGGGTGCGTGACAATGGGCCGTGATCAGGCATTAAGCAGAATTGATGATTATTTCAACAATGGTGATTTTGAAGCCGAACTCGCCCGCCGCATCGCCTTTAAGACTGAAAGCAATCTTGCCGGTTGCGAGGCCGCGCTTCAGGCCTATCTTGATGATGAACTTGTACCCTGCCTGGCAGATCTTGGCTTTGAGTGTGAAATCTTTCCAAATCCACGCGCTGATGCAGGCCCGTTTTTGGTTGCACGGCGCATCGAAGGCGATGACCTGCCAACGGTTATGACTTATGGTCATGGTGATGTTGTTGCCGGCTATGATACACAATGGGACAATCAAATGTCACCATGGCACATCACCAAGAATGGCAAGCGCTGGTATGGTCGCGGCACCGCCGATAATAAGGGCCAACATACAATCAATATCGCCGCCTTGAAGACCGTTCTGGAAACGCGTGGCAAGCTTGGCTTTAACATTACGATCCTGATCGAAATGGGCGAAGAGCGCGGTTCACCCGGGTTGAAGGATTTTTGCGCTGCAAACAAGAATTTATTCAAAGCCGATGTTTTTATCGCATCGGATGGGCCGCGAATTCATCCTGACAAACCAACCATTTTCATGGGATCACGCGGGGTGTTTAATTTCACCATGCGGCTTGAATCGCATGCTGGCGGGCATCATTCGGGCAACTGGGGTGGTTTGCTAACCAATCCGGGTGTGGTGATGGCGCATGCGCTTGCCAGCATGATTGACCGCAATGGCAAAATTCTTGTTGAAGGCTGGCGCAACACCCATATCCCCAATTCGGTTCGCGCGGCGATTGCCAAGCTTGAGGTAGGTGGCGGCGATAATGCGCCCGAGATCAACCCAAATTGGGGCGAACCTGATATGACCCTCGCCGAACGGGTTTTTGCCAGCAACACGTTTGAAGTGCGCGCCTTTGAAACCGGCAATCCGCAATCACCGGCTAATGCCATTCCACCACGCGCGGTTGTGTTTGGCCATCTACGCTATGTTGTTGGCACCGAGGTCAGCCAACTTATGCCGTTGCTGCGGGCGCATCTTGACAAACATGGGTTCGGCGATATCTCCATCACCAGTGAACGCGACCCAATGTATGCCACCCGACTAGACCCCGATCACCCATGGGCAAAATGGGCGGTAGAGTCACTTGGGCAAACCGCTGGTGAGGAAATCTCGGTTGTGCCAAATCTTGGCGGATCATTGCCAAATGACGTCTTTGCCGATTTGCTTGGCCTGCCAACGATTTGGGTGCCGCATAGCTATGCTGGTTGTTCACAACATGCACCAAATGAGCATATTCTGGAGTCAGTCAGTCAATCAGCCCTTCGACTGATGACCGGCCTATGGTGGGATCTTGGCGCTGGCAGAACACCAAAAAAACCTGCCTGATCGGCCAGCTTGGCCATAACCTTTATGAATGTGAAAGAGACCTTAAAATGTCAGATCTATGTGATAAAACAGCTGTCGAACTTCGCCGGCTAATTGGGCGCAAAGACATCTCACCAGTCGAACTGATGGAGAGTTGCATCACGCGGATCGAAGCCACTGATGGGGCTGTCAATGCGGTTGTAACCCGTGCATTTGACCGCGCTCGGAACGAAGCTTTAAATGCCGAAAAAGCGGTTCTTAATGGTGAGGAATTAGGCCTTCTCCACGGGCTGCCTGTTGGCATCAAGGACCTCGAGGCGACAGATGGCATTCGCACAACACTTGGCTCACAGCTCTATTCTGATCATATCCCAAACAAGGATCAAGGATCGGTTGCTAACATCCGTGCCGAGGGCGGTATCATTATTGGCAAGACCAACACGCCAGAATTTGGCGCAGGCGCTAACACACGCAACCTTGTCTTTGGCGCCACCGGCAATCCCTTTGCGCCTGAAAAAACCTGCGGTGGCTCATCTGGCGGCTCGGCAGTTGCGCTTGCCACTGGCATGATGCCACTTGCTAGCGGCTCTGATTACGGCGGCAGCCTTCGCACTCCGGCAGGCTTTTGCGGCGTTGTTGGCATCCGGCCATCACCGGGAATTGTCGCGGCAGAAGGGCGACCTGTTAGCCTTCTTCCCTTTTCGGTTCTAGGACCGATGGGCCGCAATGTTGATGACGCCTATCTATTGCTCCAAGCGCAAATGGGTGTTGATCCGCATGACCCTTTTTCAACCGCGCCTGCTATGGATTTATTTGCGCCCTTAGAATCGGCTGATCTTGGCAGCATAAAAGCGATGATCACGAATGATCTTGGCGCCGCCCCAATGTCGAAAAGCTATCGTTCTATTTTTGCCGAACGGGTTGGTGTTTTTGGCGGTCATTTTGCTGCTACCCTTAATGGCAACCCCAACTTTACCGATGGCGATAATTCTTTTGAAGTTTTGCGTGGGGTGAATTTTGTTGCCGCGCATGGCGAACGTGTTCGTCAACACCGCGACAAACTAAGCCCGAATGTCATTGATAATGTTGACCGGGGTCTTGCCTATAACCTTGAAGATGTTGCGATCGCACATCTTCAACAAAGCAAGATTGCTCGCAACTGGCTTGATCTTTTTGAAGAGGTAGATGTCGTAATTTGTCCAGCGGCATCGACATCACCATTCCCCCATAGTCAATGGTCGGTTACTGAGATTGATGATGCCAAAATGACAACTTATATGCGCTGGCTGGCGATCACCTATTTGCCAACAATGGCACTTGCGAGCGCCGTTGTTCTACCATGTGGACTTGACGATCAGAAAATGCCGTTTGGCATCCAAATTCTTGGAGCGCCAGGCCGTGACCGGCTAGTTATCGAAGTGGCAAAAGCGCTTGAAGATGTCCTTGCCTCGCATCCGTCAACCATGCGCCCAATTCCTGATCTGGCAGAATTAACTAGCTAGTCTCTAGTTAGCACCATCATCATAAAGATGGCATTCGACATAATGCCCTCCATCGGCTTTGCCATTTGGAGCAACAGTGGCGCAACGCGGCATCGCATTGACACAACGCGGATGAAATGAACAGCCCGTTGGCGGATCAATCGGATTTGGATAACTGGCGCCAAGTTGATTATTTGGAATGTCCATATTTGGATCCGGGGTTAGCACCGAATCCAGTAAGGCACGCGTGTATGGGTGCTGCGGGTCTTTGAACAAGGTGTCAGTATCAGCGATCTCGACAATCCGGCCAAGATACATTACCGCCACCCGTGTTGCGATATGTTCAACTACCGCCAGATTATGACTGATGATGATATAGGTCAAATTCAATTCATCACGAAGGTCATTCAGCAGGTTAAGAATTTGCGACTGCACCGACACATCAAGCGCCGATGTTGGTTCGTCGCACACGACAATTTGCGGCCGGTTTACCAACGCACGGGCAATCGCAACACGCTGGCGCTGGCCACCGGACAGCTGATTTGGAAAAGCATTATAAAGACGCGGCGGCAGTCCAACCATATCCATTGTTTCTTCGGCCCGTCGACGCATGCTGTCCTGATCGGCAATGCCCTGCACCTTCATTGGCAAGGCGATGATCGACCCAATGGTTTTGCGCGGATTGAGCGATGAGTAGGGATCTTGAAAAATAGGCTGGATGGTTCGCGCCAACTCCAAGCGCGGCACATCGTTGATTGGCTGGCCGCAAAGCTCTACCGTTCCTGATGTTTGCGGCAGCAGGCCAAGCAGCATTTTTGCAAGGGTTGTTTTCCCACAGCCGGACTCGCCAACAAGCGCCAGCACTTCACCGCGCTCAACCGTCAAATCCACCCCATTCACAGCCTTTAGCTGTTGCTTGCCACGAAACATGCCCCGCGAGATGGTAAAGCTACAAGTAACATCCCTTGCATCGATCATCAATTCAGCCATCACGCCACCTCACCTTTTGCCAGCATTTCGATGCCATGAATACAGCGATAAGCCTGCGCCTTAACATTTGGGTCACGAAGCGAAACGTCACTTTGACGGCAAATATCACTTGTCAATTCGCAGCGATCAGCAAACCGGCAGCCGGTAAAATCACCAATCAATGATGGCACCATGCCCGGAATTGATCCAAGTGGCGCGCCGCGTTTGGTTTTACCCGGAACCGGAATGCAGCGCATCAGACCACGCGTGTAAGGATGAAGTGGGTTTTCAAAAATTTGCTTAGCTGTTCCTTCCTCAACAATCTGCCCCGCATACATTACTGCAACACGCGTCGCAATCCGCGCAACCACGCCAAGGTCATGGGTAATTAGCACCAACCCCATATCAAATTCGTTTTGCAACTCTTTCAACAAAAGTAGAATTTGCGCCTGAATAGTGACATCAAGTGCAGTCGTTGGCTCATCGGCAATGATCAATTCTGGTTCACATAATAACGTCATAGCAATCATCACCCGCTGACGCAGGCCACCTGATAATTGATGCGGGTATTGCCCAAGCCGCTGCTCGGCTGCAGTAATACCAACCTTTTCCAGCATCAGCTTGGCCAGATCGCGCGCAGCATCATTCGACAGATTTCGATGACGCAACAATGTTTCGATCATCTGATTGCCAATGGTAAAAGCAGGGTTGAGGCTTGTCATGGGCTCTTGAAAAATCATTCCCATTTTATTGCCACGCACGTCAGACATTTCACGTTCTGAGTAGCCAAGAATGCTGGTTCCACTAAGTTCCAATTTTTCGATTTTACGGACTGCTTTTGTCGGCAAAAGATCCATTAAAGCCAATGACGTTAGTGACTTTCCACAACCAGACTCACCGACGATGCAAAGCGTTTCGCCTCGATCAACATGAAGATTGACACCATCGACCGCATGCAAAATTCCAGTTGCCAAAGGAATATCAACAGTTAGATTCTCAACATCTAGGACTCGGTTTGACACTAGCAAGCTCCTAATTCCAATAACCTCTAATTTCTATTTTCAGGCGCCGTTATATCGCGCGCACCGTCGCCAAGCAGGTTTATCGCAAGCACAAGTAGGAACAGTGCTACGCCTGGAATTGTGATTAGCCACGGCTCAAACAACATCATGTCTTTTCCTTCAGAGACCATCAGTCCCCAAGATGGTAATGGAGGCTGAACGCCAAGACCAAGAAAAGACAGCGCTGCCTCCAAAATTATTGCATGAGCAATCTCTAATGTTGCGATGACAATCAGATTATTCACCACATTAGGCATGATTTCTGTTGTCAAAATACGGGTTGTAGAGCAGCCCACCGCCTGCGCCGCCGCCACATAATCCATCGATCGAATTTGCAATGTTGACGACCGCATGACAACGGCAAACCGGTCCCATAACAAAAACCCAAGGACCATGATCACCACCTGTAACGAGCCGCCGACAATCGCTACAACAGCAAGAGCCACAAGCACCACCGGCATTGATAACCGCACTGTAATCATAAAGGTCACAACCATATCAACGCGGCCGCCAAAATATCCAGCAGCAACGCCAAGAACAGTGCCAATAAGTCCTGAAATCAAAGCCGCGCCAACACCTATTAACAGTGATATTCTCGCTCCATAAATCAGGCGCGATAGATAATCACGGCCAAGGTGATCGGTGCCCAGAATATGTTCCCAGCTTCCCCTCGAGTCCCAAACGGGCGGAACAAGGCGGTTTAACAAATCCTGGTAATATGGATCATGGGGCGCAATAAAAGGAGCGCTGAGCGCGATTAGAACAGCGGCCAATACAATCGCCGCGCCAATCATAACGCCCTGATGCCCTAATATCCGACGCCTGAAGGCTGAACTCTTCGTTTGGCTTTCCAGAACTTCACTATCTATCTCAGACATCAGTTAATCCTAATCCGCGGGTCAAGCCATGCATTCAACAAATCAGCAAAAAAGGTCAACACGATATAGAAAAGTGAAAAAACAAGAATAAGACCCTGAACTGTTGGCAAATCATTCCGCGTGATTGATTCCCAGGCAAGAAAACCTGCGCCATGAAGAGCAAAAATCGTTTCAACAACTATTGAACCACCAAGCATAAAACCGAATTGAACAGCGGTAAGGCTGACAACAGGGATGACCGCATTGCGAAGCGCGTGCTTGAACAGCACAACCCTAGGCCTTAGACCCTTGGCGCGAGCCGTTCGGATATAGTCGGCACTCAAGACCTCAAGCATACCAGTTCGGGTTAGCCGCATAATTGCTGGCGCCGCATAATATCCAAGAACAATTGTTGGCATGATAAAATGCTGCCATGTATCTGAGCCCGAGGTGGGCAATAAGCGAAGCGAGACGGATAAAAAGACGATTAGCATCAATGCAAACCAAAAGCTTGGTAGCGCCTGCCCCATTACTGACAGGAAAAGTGCAATACGGTCAATTAGACTGTTTGGCCGAATTGCTGCTGCGACACCAAGCGGGACTGACAGCACAATTGCAAATGTAATTGCAGACACACCCAAAGTCATAGTCGTTGAGAGCCGTTCAGCGATTAACGCACTGACGTCAGTTCTGAAATAATAGCTTTTCCCTAGATCACCACTCATGGCGCGTTGGAGCCAGTCAAAATACTGAACCAATATAGGCCGGTCAAAACCATATAGCTGGCGTATTGCTTCAATATCAGCGTCTGACGCTGTTTCACCGGCCATTGCAATTGCCGGATCGCTTGATATGTAGAGCAAACCAAAGCTGATAAATGAAACAGTGAGCGCTACTAGACCTGCAAGACCAAGGCGCTTTAGCGTGTAATACAGCATTTTAAAAACTCTCAAAAGAAACCGAATGGTCACCTGCGCATCAGATTAACACGCAGGTGACGCTTGATTTTACAGCCACTTTGCAGTGAAAAACCTCGGAATCTCGTCCGGTGTTGGGTTGAAATCAACATCTTTTGAGAAGGCATACCAAGTGTTGTAAGACCAGAGTGGAAACATAAACACTTCTTCAGAGATCCGAGATAAGGCCGCTTTATATGCTGCCTTGCGGACCGCAGGATCGACAGATGTGTCACCAATCCCTAGCTGTTTGATCACTTCCGGGTCTTTTGAGTAATCATCCTTGCCACCTGACTGAAAATGGCTGGTGATCGCCGAAACGTCATTGATTGAATATGATCCCCAAGTTCCAAAATTAAATGGTGCACCACCATCTTGAACCTTGTCCCTGAAGGCAGCATATTTCAAATACTCAAACTTTGTAGTAATGCCCACTGCATTTAAGTTGTTGATCATGGCCTCAGCAAAATCTCGGTTTCTATACGCCAAGAATGGAGTTTCAAATCCATTTGGATAACCAGCCTCTGCCAACAGCTTTTTTGCTTTTTCTGGGTTGTAATCGTAAGACTTTATGTCTTGTGCACATCCAAATTGCGACGGAAAGCAAAGCGAATTAACAACCATTGATTCGCCTTGCACAAGCGCCTTTACGATGCCTTCACGGTCAATGGCATGAGCAATAGCGCGTCGTACACGAACATCGTTCATTGGGTTTTTGCTATGTCTACCCATGGCATCAAAGTTCAAATATCCAATGCGCATAGTTGATGAGTTTTTCGTCGTGAATGCGCCCTGTGCAGCAATCCGTTTTGCTTGATCAGGCTTTACTTTCCAAATCCAATCAATGCCGCCAGAAAATAATTCTGCAAGCTGGGTGTTGCTCTCAGCGATTGTCCGAAAGACTATATTACCAATGCTGGCAGATCCTTTTGGGCTGCCTGCATGGTAGCCATCATATTTCTTGAATTTATAGCGCTTACCCGGCTCAACACTTGTAACTTGATAGGGCCCTGTTCCAACTGGCTTGAGCGCCATCCCCTCTGGGCCTGCCTTGCTATAGTAATCATTTGGGTACATGACGATTGGGCCAGAAAGAAATTCTAGCGCAGCTGGAAATTCTTTTTTCAAGTTTAGCTGAACCTTATATTCGCCTAACTTTTCGGCATTTTTCCACCAATTGACATTACGAGCAGGCTTGGCGCCATTCGCCGGATCAGCAAGATAATTTAGCGTAAAAACCACGTCATCAGCATCAAATTTTTCACCATTGTGAAACTTTACACCCTTGCGCAGATCAAATTCAATGGTCTTGGAATCCACCCATTTAAAGGATGTAGCAAGATTAGGTAAATACTCATTAGTTTTAGGATCCCGATACAGCAGGCCATCCCAAACCATTCTTGAGATCACGATTCCTTCGCGTGCTGTATTATAATAATTATCAATGGATTCCAGTTCTCTGTCGATAGCTACATTCAGCGTATCATCAGACTTGCCTGCCTGTGCAACAGATACAAATCCCGTTGCAAGCAACGTGCCAGCAAGAAACGTTGAAAAATACTTTTTTACAATCATACTTCTCTCCCTTGTGTTCACGGTTATAGCTTTTTATTCTCAAATCTAATCATACCTATCGCCAACTGTCGAGAAAGTTGTCTAAATTTGTGGGTGCGAAAAAAAATGTGATTAACGGGCAGAACACTCGATGATCTTGCGAGTCCATTTTCAGTTGCATGATTGTCCAGCTCACAACATAGTTTGATGATCAGCAGTGTCCCAACCGTCAAAATTTGTGGCATGCTCCCCACCATTGGATTTAATCTTGACCTTTGACCCTAAACCAAAAAAACCGTCACTTTTAACGCGACTGTTGAGCAAAGATACGGCGCTACAATCAGTTGTCTGGATGCTGATTTCATGCTGTGCATTATCAATTCTTGCCGCACTTGGAAGGCTTTTGGGACAATATGAGGTGAACGCGTTTCAAACGGTATTTTGTCGCCTGCTATTCGCCTTTCTGGTTATGCTACCAATGGTAATGCATCTGGGGTTTAAAACGGTCACAACGGGGCAGCTAAAAACCTATATCGTTCGATCAATTTCCGGCATGATAGCAATGTGGACCTGGTTTTATGCGGTGACCCTGATCCCCATTGGTGAGCAAACCGCGCTTAGCTTTCTTGCCCCACTTTTCACCACGATCGGAGCCGCCTTTGTGCTTCGTGAAACGGTACGGATGCGGCGATGGGTGGCGATCTTTACGGGTTTTGTCGGCGCACTGATTATTATTCGTCCGGGCATTGTCGATATTAGCCTTGGTCATTGGGTTGCTATTCTATCGGCGCTAGCCATGGGCTGTTCGGCCCTCATCATCAAGCATCTAACCAGACAGGATAATCCGCTGATCATTGTCTTTATCTCGCATCTAATCATGATGCCGATGGCGCTCATACCGGCTATCATTGTTTGGGAGTGGCCCAATCAGGAGGTTTGGCTGATCCTGATAGCAACAGGTCCCTTCGCAGTTATAGGACATTTTGCTTTGACAAAAGCATACTCACTTGCCGATGCATCGTTTGTTGCAGGTGTTGATTATGCCAGATTACCCTTTGCAGTATTATTCGGCTGGTTGCTGTTTAACGAGCTATCCGATTTATGGACATGGGTTGGCGCCAGTATTATTTTTGCCTCATCATTCTATGTGATCCGACGAGAAATGCGTGAAAAGAAAGATGCGCTGCAAAAACAGGCCCTGTTAATTGAAAAAGCGTGATTTATGTAACCGAACTGAACAAGGAGAGAGCGATGTCAAACCAAGTGATAGACTGGCTGGAGTCGCAACAGGACAATATGCTGGATTTACTGGGCGAACTGGTAAATATCGATAGCAACAGTTTCGATAAAGCCGGCGTTGACCGTGTGGCAAATCGACTTGCCGAATTTTTTGATGCCCAGTCCATTCCGCACGAAACCATTCCAATCACCACCCATGGTGATGCGATGCGCGCGGTTGTTGCTGGCGGCAACGGGAATCGGCCGATCCTATTATGCGGCCATCGCGATACTGTTTTTCCAACGGGCGAGGTTGAAAAACGCCCATTCCGAATCGAAAATGGCAGAGCCTATGGTCCGGGCGTTGCTGACATGAAACCCGGTCTTGTAATCAACGCATTTATTCTGGCAGCCTTTCAAAAATTTGGTGGGCACCCAAATCCTCTTGTCGGGCTATTTACCGGCGACGAGGAAATCGGCTCGCCAACATCCCAAGATGTAATTATCACCGAAGCAAAAAAAGCGCGTCTTGCGTTTAACAGTGAGCCCGGACGACCGAATGGAAACATTGTTACAAAGCGCAAAGGCGGCATATTCTGCCATTGCGAAATTAGCGGCGTTGCAGCACACTCAGGCGGGTTTTTCGAAGATGGTCGCAGTGCAATCGAAGAGATGGCTCGTAAAGTACAGGCATTGCACGCACTGACCGATTTTGACCGCGGTATCACAATTAATGTCGGACTAATAGCCGGCGGCCAGTCGGTTAACACGGTTGCCGCCGAAGCGAGTTGCGGCATCGACATCCGCTATCGCGACAGTGCCGACCGCGCTAAGATTTTTGAAAAAGTGCAGAAAATTTGTACGACGACAAGTGTTGATGGCACCAGCTCAGACATGGTTATCAAAGGCGAGTTTCACCCACTAAACCCCTCGCCACAATCAGTTGAACTGTTTGATCTTTACGTAAAAAAAGCAGCAGATAATGGTTTTATTGTGACAGGAGAACATTCAGGTGGATGCGCAGATAGCGGGTTTATTGCTAATGTTGGTACGCCGGTAATTTGCGGTGTTGGGCCAATTGGTGGAAACTATCACCGACCAGATGAGTGGATGCAGGTTGACAGCCTGTCGGTGCGCGCAAAATTCATTGCCGAAACAATTATGGCGCTGGCCACGAAACCAACCAAAACCGGCCTCTAACACCCCTGCTTGCAAGCAGTCGCTTCAGCATGAGGCTGCCATGCCATCACCAGCTGGATCAGCTCCACCATCAAGCTTGCCATCTTGCAGTCTAATAGCATGTAAGATTGGGGTGATATAACTGGCGGCATAGCGCCGTGTTACATATCCGTCTTGATTTAGATCACGCTCGACACCGCGCAGAATCCGATTGGTCAATTCAATCACATTAGACGTTGCACAGAAGCGCGGCGCAGACACCGCGTCTTGTGCGCTCATACGAAAATCAACCGCGTTTAAAATAGTCTGCAGAACCCCCATGGTTATGGTGGTACCACCAGGCGCACCCAACGCCAAAAATGGCTTTCCATCCTTCGACAGAATCGTTGGGCACATCGCCGTAAAGCGGGCTTTGCCCGGGGCAAGACTGCCGACATGGCCGGGCCTTGGGTCAAACACCATCATGCAATTATTATACATAAAGCCAAGCCCGTCAGTAATCACTCCCGAGCTTGATCCAAGCGAATGCGTAACGTTAACAACGTTGCCAGCAGAATCAGCAACAACCAGATGCGTTGTGTCCTTACTTTCGGGCGCGCCTGAATTTAGCCGCACAATATCAGCTTTTTCGCCAGCACGAATCTTTGCAACAAACTCGGCTGCCCTCGCTTTACTCGCCAGCAGGTCTTGCGGCACATCAATGAAATTTGGATCACCCATAAACTGGTCTTTATCGATCGTGGCATATTTCATGGCCTCGGCAACCGTTGCGATATATTGCGCCGAATTATGCCCCATAGCAGCCAAATCAAAATGCTCTAGAATATTAAGCATTTCCAAGATCATCAAACCGCCACCCGGTAATTGGTTGGTGGCTACATCAAAGCCTCGATATTTGCCAATCAGAGGAGGCAGATCGGTTGGCGCACAATCGACCAGATCATCCCTCGTCAGTAGTCCACCATTGGCTTTCATATCGGCAGCAATCAAATCAGCGACGTCGCCATCGTAAAAAATACCAATGCCTTCGTTCGCAATCCGTTGGTAAAGTCGGCCCATATCTGGATTTTTCAGAATATCGCCAACATTCAAAAGTGCACCATTTTCGCTTAAATAGATTTTGCGGGCCGCATCAAGTTTATTCACCACGGCGATCCGTTCAATACGACCTGCCTGTGCCGGCTGAAGCCAAAATCCCAGAACTCTTGGTCGAACCGCAAACCCATGGATGCAATAATTAATCGCCGGTTGCAAAATCTGACCCAGCGACATTGTGCCATGGCGTTGCAGCGCGGTGTTAAACGCCTGCAGTGTCATTGGCGATGTCATCGATTGATAACCAAATTCGTTAACCTGGCCCGTGAGCACAAAACCGAAGCCATCATCACATTCACGTTCAATCAGATGTTCCCACATATCTGGCTTGCTTGCTTTAGGCGCCTTACCGTGAAAATCAATGAAACTGTGAATATCTTTTTCTGGCATAAAGATTTGCATCGAGCCAAAACCGGCAATACCGCACATTTGTGGATCAACAACTGTTTGGACAAATGCGGCTGCGATAGCCGCATCCATTACATTGCCGCCAGCTTTAAAAATATCCAGACCAGCCTCTACCGCTTCTGGCTGTGGTGCCGAAATCATACAACGCGTCATCATACTTTCCTTCACGAATTACCTACCTATTCCATTACCGACTTAATCAGGTTTTTGAAATTCTTGCCAGTGAACTCTTTTAAGCTATTGATGGTAAATTATTATCAGCTAGTGGCTGGTTTTGTGATGATCGGCACGCTAACGTTATGATTGAACTGGAAGATAAATCAAGTAACCGGCAAAATGGAGGACAACCATGAATATGGCGCATCTAAGTTTTAATGATGAGGATATGCTTGCCGGATTAAAGCCCTGGGTTTTGTGCGAAAGCCCCAGCTATGATCCGGCGGCGGTGAACCGGATGCAGGATATTGCCGCACATGATCTTGCAGTTATGGGGGCATCAATTGAGCGCATTTCATCGCATTCCTCAATTGGTGATTGTATTCGCGCGCGTTTTGCCCATCAAAAATCTGACCAGCCCGGAATTTTGATTATTGGCCATATGGATACTGTTCACCCACTTGGCACGCTGACAGAATTGCCGTTTAAACGAGATGGTAACCGCTGCTATGGCCCCGGCATTTGCGATATGAAGGGTGGTAATTATCTGGCACTAGAGGCGATCCGCCAGCTGCAAAAGGCCGGACTTGAAACGCCACTTCCCATCACCGTCCTCTTCACCTCGGACGAGGAAATTGGATCACCACACACCCGCACACTTATCGAAGCCGAAGCCGCGCGGGCGAAGGCGGTCTTGATACCTGAACCAGCACGAAAAGGTAATGGCGTCACATCTGGCCGCTATGCTGTAGCCCGCTATGATGTCACCACCTATGGCAGACCAAGCCATGCCGGATTGCGGCTGTCTGAAGGGCGTTCAGCAATCCGTAAAATGGCCGAAAAAATTATCGATATCGAAGCCATGACAAGTGAGGATTGCAGCTTTTCAGTCGGTGTTATTAACGCCGGAAAATGGGTGAATTGCGTTTCATCAAAAGCCAGCGCTGAGGTACTATCAATGTCAAAACGCCAAGAAGACCTAGATGATGGCATTGCCAGAATGCTTGATCATAATGATCCAGATAGCGAAGTTACCACCAAGATCAAACTTGGCCTAACAAGGCCTGTCTGGACACCGTCGACAGCTGGCCTGAAACTTGTTGAGTTGGCCAATAATCTTGCCACGCAGCTAGGCCAGCCATTTCGTCATGAAAGTTCAGGCGGTGGTAGCGACGGTAATTTTACTGGTGCAATGGGTGTGCCGACGCTTGACGGTCTTGGGGTTGCTGGCGACAAATATCATACGCTTGAAGAGCATATTGAAATTGACAGCCTGGCAATGCGCGGCAGGATGATGGCTGGTCTATTGATGGGAATCAACGCAGATTTTTAGAGTTTTGCAATAAACAGGGAGCTTTTCCATGGCCGAAACAAAACTATCCACCCACACAAATGAAGCTTTGTTTCTTCGCGACAAAAATCTTGTCGAAGATGTGATGGGAAATATGAGTTTCACCGATGCCATGTTTTATCATATTATGGGGGTTGCCCCATCGGCTGGCCAACGCGCAATTTTGGATGCGGTGCTTGTCACCTTAATGGAACATGGATTTACCCCGAGTGCAATCGCCGCCCGCATGACCTATCTCTCTGCTCCGGAGGCCATGCAATCAGCGGTGGCGGCGGGATTGCTGAGCGTTGCCAGCCAATTTATCGGCACGATGGAAAATACAGCAAAAATTCTAGAAGAAATTATTAAAATAAAATTTAATAACTTTTTTGGTAGTGGAACATAATTAGTTAAAAATTTTAAGAAACTAAAAGAAAATTTTATATTCATAATTTTCTTCTTTTTTAA
>ERZ802822.1208-NODE-1208-length-16684-cov-12.133980_pt1 | contig 16684 bp, 16 predicted proteins | sample MGYA00345649_ERZ802822 | MGnify/ENA primary metagenome ERZ802822 (study PRJEB30503, sample SAMEA104212359) | marine metagenome | biome: Westerlies Biome; feature: [SRF] surface water layer (ENVO:00010504) within the epipelagic zone...; material: water...
AAAATCTTAAAAAAGGAACATCAGTTAGAATAAAAAATATACTAAATAATAAAACTAGAATCCTAATGTTAAGCCTAAAAGATAATTTCTAGTTGCTTGAGGAAAGTAGCCAGCCATATCATAAATATTCCCATCACCTTGAGTTGTGTAATCATCATACTCTCTTGGATCTGAACTGTCTGAAATGTATCGATATATCCAGGCATTGTTAACGTACTCAATGTCAAATAAATTATTAACTACAAACGCTGCTACAGCTGAACAAACAACAGCTTGTAGTAATGATGATATTCTAGTAACCAAAAAAATGTTAAATACTCTTAGCAAAGTTAAAAAGACATACTTGTTGTCAGCTATTAATGAAATAGAAAACAAATATCAATCGTTGGAGAATTATATTATTAAAGAACTTAATTTTGATAAAAATGATATTGATAAGTTGAAAAAACAATATTCCAATTGAGAGGTAAAAAATGTTTTTACAAAATGCAATTTCAAAAAGAATTAATGATAATAATCCTGTCAAAGTAGCTCTGATAGGAGCTGGTAAGTTTGGTTCAATGTTTTTAAGTCAAGTTCCAAGTACGTTGGGAATAGAAGTTTTAGTTATTGCAGATCTTAAACCTGACAATGCAGTAAAAGCTTGTAAAAACGTGGGTTGGAGTGATGATTTAATCAATAAAACAAAATTTGTTGATAGAGGTACTGATGCAATAAAGTTGAACGAAGTAGAAGTAGTTATTGAGGCAACAGGTTTTCCTGCAGCAGGTATTGAGCATGCAAGGCAAGCTTTTCAAAATGGCAAACATATCATAATGGTTAATGTCGAAGCAGACGTGTTGGCTGGTGCAGCTTTAGTCAAAGAAGCTAATTCTGCTGGAGTTGTTTATTCTATGGCTTATGGAGATCAACCTGCTCTAACTGCAGAAATAGTTGAATGGGCAAGAGCTTCTGGCTTTAATGTTACTAGCGCAGGTAAAGGAACCAGATATCAGCCAATATATCATAAATCATCACCTGACACGGTATGGGATTACTATGGCTTAACTCATGAAGAGGCAAAAAAAGCAGGAATGAATCCTAAAATGTTTAACTCATTTTTAGATGGCACTAAATCTGGATTGGAAATGGCTGCCATAGCTAATGCATGTGACCTTGATGTTCCAACTAACGGTCTATTATTTCCCCCATGTGGAATGGACGATCTTGCAAATGTTTTAAAGCCTATAAAAGCTGGTGGTTTTTTAGAAAAGAATGGACAAGTTGAAGTAGTGTCTTCACTTGAAAGAGATGGACGACCCGTGTTTAAAGATTTGAGATGGGGGGTTTTTGCTGTTTTAGAAGCCCCAAATGACTATGCAGCATCTTGTTTCAAACAATATGGAATGAATACTGATGATACGGGAAAATTTTCTGCTATGTATAAGCCTTTTCACCTTATAGGAATGGAGTTGAATATATCAGTATTTTCAGCTGCATTATTAAATCAGGCAACTGGACAAACCAAAAAATTTACTGGAGATGTCGTTTCAACAACAAAGACAATTTTGAAAAAAGGTGAAATTCTTGACGGAGAAGGTGGAGCAACTGTATGGGGTAAACTTGTCCCATCCAAATTATCGTTATCTATGGAAGCTCTCCCTATTGGACTAGCTCATGGAATTAGACTTAAAAATGAAATTAAAGAAAATGAAATAATTACATGGAATGATGTTGATTATTTACCAAGTGATCCGGCTATTTTATATAGAAGGAAAATGGAAAATGATTTTAAAAAATCATAGGCTTGTCTGGTCCTTTATCTAAACGCCATACAAAACCAGAATTTCCTTCTTTTGGAAAAAATTTTCTTAAAAGTGGATCATGACCAGGTACTACTAATTCATCATTTGAAGCTAACTTCTTGATAGTATTAAAACCATTAAGCATGTCTTCAAGATCTACAACAATAGGAAAAGGTTTACCTGTGAGAAAGTTCTCATAAAAATGAGTGGCATCTGATGCCAAACACATATAACCCTTTTCAGTTTTAACCCTGACTGACTGTAATCCCCTTGAATGCCCTCCAATCAGATGAGTTGTTATACCTGGTTGAATTGCTCCAATTCCATTATAAAATACTACTCTTCCAGAAAAAACATTTTTGACCATCTGGCACACATGCTCTCCCGTAAAAGGCATTTTAATTGTTTCGTGACACATACAAGGTCCAGTTGCATATGCCATTTCTGTTTCTTGTAAATGAAACTTTGCATTAGGAAATTCAATTAATCCACCAGCATGATCATAATGCAAATGAGTTATAATGACGTCAGTTACTTGGTTGGCATCAATATTAATTGCTTTGAGAGCCTCCGATGGTGATCTTTGAATTGGTCTGTTTCTTCTTTTAGCCTCATCATAATCGTAACCAGTATCGACAATAATAATGTCTTTGTCTGATTTTAAAACCCATATAAAATAATCAATAGTATGAGCTTCGTGTGAGTGATCATCAAAAATGAAACTTTCTTTTCTAGTCCTGTCTCTTCTTTCCGCATATTTTAAAGCATACACTTCCCATTGTTTTTCTAAAACTGTATCCATTTTTAATTCTTTCTTACTCATTAAACTTCCTCAAGTCTATCAGTAGCAGGAGGTGGTGTTGGGCTAATATTAGAAATTAATTTATATGCATCTTCGTCTAAGGATATCTTGATTGAATCAAGTGATGGTTTTAATTGTTTTAAGTTTCTTGCGCTTATAATTGGCGCTGTAATAGCGTCATTATGAGAAACCCAAGCAACAGCTAAGGCAATTGGATCATAATTTAATTCACTGGCTAATTTCTGAAGTGCGATAGCCGCATTATACATCCAATTTTGACCATATCTTTTTTTATATTTAGAATTATCATGCAATCTACCCAAACTATTTTTGTTAGATGTATTATCAATGTTATACTTACCAGTAAGAAGCCCACCACCTAATGGACTGTAACTAATAACCCCAATATTCTCAGATTTTGCCATTGGAAGAATTTCAACTTCAGCTTGCCTTTTAACTAAGTTGTACATAGGTTGAAGAATATCTATTGATGGGAATTTGTTTTCTTGTGCTATTAATCCAGCTTTCATTACTTGCCAAGCTGAAAAATTTGAAACACCTAATTGAAAAAATTTTTTTTCTTCTTTTAACTTTTGAAGCGTTTCAAAAGTTTCTTCTAATGGAATATTTTCATCCCAATGATGCAAAAAAAATATATCTACATAATCTTGTTTCAATCTTTTAAGGCTTTGTTCCAACTGTGATCTTATATTTTGACCACTAGAACCACCAACTGAACCTGCTTTAGTAACTAGAATTATATTATCTCTTTCTTCTTTAATTAAATCTCCAAGAATTAGTTCAGATTTACCTCCTGTGTAAACGAATGCAGTGTCAAAAAAATTTATACCATTTTCACGGCAAGCTTCATACATTTCTTGACTGTCTTTTTCATTTGCTCCTTCTCCAAATTGCATAGTGCCAAAACATAACGAAGAATTTTTTAAATTGTTAGGACCAAACTCTCTTACAATTTTCATCAAATTAAACCTTTCTAAATGTCTTTAAATTTTTCCATCCAAGTAAGACCTGCTTCAGTAGTTGTCTTTGGTTTGTACTCAGCACCAATCATGCTATTATAACCAAATTTGTATATTTCTGGTATAATATATGAAAAGTCTAATTCACCACTATCTGGTTCTGCTCGATCCTGTACAGACGCAATTTGAACATGACCAATAAAAGGTAAATGATCTTTAAATCTTTTAAGAACGTCACCTTGATTTATCTGAATATGGTAAAAATCAAACATAATTTTTACATTATCTGATCCAACTAATTCACAAATTTCTTTTGCTTGTTCAACTTTAGTTAAAAAATATCCTGGGTTATCATTTAAGTTAAGTGGTTCAATTACTAGATTTATGTCACTATCTTTAATCAAATCCTTTGCAAACTTTAAATTATCAATAAAAGTTACAAGAGATTTTGTCGATAAATCAGTCACACCAGCCATAGCATGAATATTTTTAGATTTGATAACTTTTGCATACTCAAAAGCTTGAAGTATTGCATCTCTCGCTTCAGAAATTCTAGATGGCACAGCAAGTAAACCATTATCTCCTTCTTCAACATTACCTTTAACTGTATTTATACCCATAACAGGCAAATTCACTTCATCTAGAGCTTTTTTGATTTGTTTTGCGTCATATTGATAAGGAAATTGAAATTCTACGGCATCAAATCCATTATCTTTTGCTTTATAAATAGCATCTATTTGAGAAATCTCATTCCATAAAAGACCTAAATTGGCAGAAAATTTATACATAATATTAATCCCATTCAACATTAAATTTATTTACAACTGCATTAATTTGACTATCGTCCAAAGCTTTGGCATTCGCTCCTTTTAAGATTAAAGCCAGTCTTGCTGTAGCTTCTAATTCTTCAATAGCATTAACCGAAGACTCTAAATCTTTGCCAGACACAACAGGACCATGATTAGCTAATAAAACTGCAGACCTCTTGCCTGCAAGGCCCTTAATCGCGTCTCCCATAGCAGGATCACCTGGTACAAAGAAAGGAAGTAATTTAACTTTACCTAATAACATTATTGAATAAGGAGTATAAGATGGTAAAACGTTATCTTCATCAATTCCTGGTAACATAGATAAAGCAACAGAATGAGTTGAATGGAGATGGACAACAGCTCCTGATTTCATTCCTCTTGTTTCATAGAAAGCTTTGTGAAGTGGTAACTCCTTGGTTGGTGATAAAGATCCTATGAATTGACCAGACTTTGTTACTTTAACTATTTCGTTTGGATCAAGTCTACCAAATGATGAACCCGAAGGGGTGACCAAAATATCATCATTATCTAAACGAACTGAAATATTACCTGTAGATCCGTGTGTAATACCCCTTTCAAACATTGAAGACGCTAAAATACAGACTTGTTCTCTTAATTTATTTTCGTTCATTTTAAAAATATAACCTAAATAGATCCATTTTAGTAACCAAATAATTGGTATAATGCACCTATAGACAAACCTATAACCACATGACTACCAATAGCCAAAGAACAGGCTAAAAAGGGTGATGGAGTATTCAAACCAAGAAACCCTTTACCAAGAACTGGCATAAAGAAAAACCAAGGAACTACGACACTTGCCAAGCCAAAAATAATGCCATTAGAAATTGAAGCGTTACATATGTCATATTTTAATAACATAAAGAAAAATATTGAATACATAATTGCTACTGTGTAATGAACAGCCCAACCAATTTTTAATTCATTATTAATTGCGGGTAATTCTTCAATTATCGGATTATAAATTTTTCCTTTTGATATTAATAAAATATACCATCTTCCGACTATAGCCCAATCAGAAGGATTTATTTCATACAAAAGTTTTAAAAATCTTTGCCATATATCCATCGCAAAACATGAAATAATTCCTATAATTACAATGTGAAATATTTCCATTAAAAGCCCTTTTGTGTTTTAAATTTCTCTGGCAATGAACTCGTTAACAATATAAAATAATATAAATGGTTATATTAAATATATCTATTATAATTTATATTTTTGATAAACCTTAAAACTTTTACAAAAATTATGGGAGAGTGATTTATGGCTAATTTTAATGGACAAACTGCAGTTATTACTGGGGGTGCTCAAGGTATTGGATTTGCAACTGCAAAAAGTTTTATTAATGATGGCTGTCAAGTTATGATTTGGGATATAGATGAAAAAATGGGTTTGAAAGCTGCAAAAGAGTTGAATTGTCATTTTTTAAAAGTAGATCAAACAGATAATAACATAGTTGAAGAAGCTACAGAAAAAACTCTTAATCAAATAAATAAAATTGATATTCTTGTTTGTAGTGCAGGTATAGCTGGACCAACTTATTCAACTTGGGATTATCCTGTAGAAGAATGGTCAAGAGTATTTGAAGTAAATGTTAATGGTGTTTTTTATTGTAACAAACATGTGGTAAAGACCATGCGTGAAAAAGGCTATGGTAGAATTATTAATATAGCATCAATTGCAGGTAAAGAAGGTAACCCTAATGCCTCCGCTTATTCAGCATCTAAAGCAGCTGTTATAGGTTTAACAAAGTCTCTTGGTAAAGAAACTGCTGATAAAGATATAGCTGTAAATTGTATAACTCCAGCAACTGCTAAAACGAGAATTCTTGATCAAGTATCACAAGAATTTATTGATTACATGATTTCTAAAATACCAAGAAATAGATTTGTAACTGTAGAAGAAATTGCATCTCTTATTAGTTTTCTAGCAAGTAAAGAAAATAGTTTTACTACGGCTGGTGTTTTTGATATTTCAGGAGGTAGGGCAACTTATTAAAATTGGTGAGGATTTTTAGGAGATCCTCTGCACCTTTATTCAAAAACTAATAACCGGGGGAGGAATTTATTAGTAAGAATATAACAAGCAAACGGGGGAGTTTATTTGTATTTATTTATAATGACCAACAAACACTGAGATGTCTCAAAATGTTTTTTTGAAAAAATTATTCTTAATTTTATGTTTGAATTTTATGCATAAATACAAAGAAATAATTTACATGCTTAATATTTAATCATTTTATACATCGGAATTAAGCTCCATTATTGCAGAAAGTATAACAACAGCAAACAATGCAAGTCCCATTCCCCTATTAACCCAAACTTGTTTATTTACTCCTAATGACCATTTTTTTAAGCTTATTCCTAACCAAAGCCATAATAAATGTATAGGTATCCAAATTGAATTCACAATGATAAATTTAGTTATAATTTCTACATTATATGAAGCTATTCCAAGTGAAAGTACTACAAACAGGTGACCTTGGACTACATAAGCTTTTGGATTTACAAATTGTAAAAAAATTCCTTCGTATAATTTTGGAGCTTTTAGACTTTGTTTAAAACCAGTTTTATTCTCAGAAGTAGCTATACGCCATGAGAGAAATGATAAGTAAGATAATGATAGAAATAAAAAAGTTAATTCAACTCCTTCAATCTCAAACAAAAATTGTTTAAAACCCAAAACAACTAGTAATGCAACCCCATTAGTTCCAAAAAATAATCCAATGAGATACATCATTCCAACTCGCCAACCAAAACCTGCACCAACCCCAGCTAAAGAAAGTACACCTGGACCTGGAGTGACCATCATTAAAAAACTAATAATTATGTAAGCAATCATTTAAATCTATAGAAGAATAATTCTATACCTTGAATCAATAGGAGGTTTTTTGAAAATTTAATTATAATGTAAGTATAATAATAGCAAAATTATAAAAAAAGCTTTCCTGGGTTCATTATTTTATTTGGATCAAAAGCATTTTTAACTTTTTTCATAACATCTACAGCATTACCTAATTCCTTTAACATATATTTTCTTTTGCCTTGTCCAACTCCATGTTCCCCAGTACACGTGCCATTCATTCTAATAGCTCTTTCAGATATTCTTACTAAAAAACTGTCTAATTTATCTAATTCAACCTGATTTTTTTTGTCAATCAATAATGCAACATGAAAATTTCCATCACCTGCATGACTTACTATTGGCCCAATTAATTCATTCTTTTCCATATCCTCAATCGTTTCTATAATACAGTCAGATAATTTAGAGATAGGCACACAAACATCTGTTGAATAAATTTCAGCCTCAGGCCTTACTGCCTTGCAAGACCAGTACGCATCATGTCTAGCTTTCCATAATTTATTTCTATCTTCATTATTAGACGTCCATTCAAAATCATTACCACCATGATCTGATGCTATTTCACCAAATAATTCTGATTGCTCTTTTACAGATTTTTCACTGCCATGAAACTCTAATAATAGCAAAGGAGCTTCTGGAAGATTTGTTTTAGAATAACTATTAACTGCCTTTACTTGGGCAATATCTAAAAACTCTATTCTTGCTACTGGAATTCCTGCTTGCACTGTCATTATAACTGCATCAGTAGCATCTTTAACTGACGGAAAACTTACCCTTCCACCTGCAATAAGTTCTGGAATACCATACAGCTTTAAAGTTATTTCTGTTGTTATACCTAACGTACCCTCTGATCCTACCATTAAACGAGTTAAGTCATAACCTGCTGAGCTTTTCCTAGCTTTATTTGCAGTTTTTATTATTTGACCATCAGGAGTAACAACCTCAAGAGCAATTACGTTATCTTTCATTGTTCCATAACGCACTGCATTTGTACCAGAAGCTCTGGTGGCTGTCATTCCACCAAGTGACGCATTTGCACCAGGGTCAATTGGAAAAAACAATCCAGTATCTCTTAAATGAGTGTTTAGTTGTTCTCTAGTAACGCCAGGCTGGACAACTACTAGAAGATCTTCATGATGCACTGTCAGAATTTTATTCATATTATTCATATCAATAGAAATGCCTCCATATGGGGCATTAAGATGTCCTTCAAATGAAGATCCCACACCAAAAGGTATTATAGGACATTTAAATTCATTACAAATTTTTACAACTTTTTGAACATCTTCTTTACTTTCAGCAAAAACAACACCATCTGGTAATTCTGATTCATGAATAGTCATCGTATGAGTATGCTGTTCAAGTATACTTTTACTACTTGAGAATTGTTGTCCAAATTCTTCTTGAATTTTATTTACGCATAATCTAATGCTTTCTTTATCATAATCCTCTTCAGACCACACAGAAACGTTACCATCCATTTTCAAAACCTTTTCTTTGTACTTTTATTCAATATTTATAAAATTTTTCCTGGATTCATAATACCCTTTGGATCAATTTCTTCTTTTATTAATTTCATAAAATTGACGGCAGGACCTAATTCATCAATTAAATATTGTTTTTTACCCTGCCCTACTCCATGTTCACCTGTACAAGTTCCATCCATACTAATAGCTCTATGAGCTAATCTTTCTAAAAAACCATTTGCAACATCAACCTCCTTTTGTATTTTAGGATCAATCATTAATTGAACATGAAAATTACCATCACCAACATGACCAACAATAGGTCCAAAAAGATTATTTTTTTCCATGTCATCTATAGTTTCGGTGATACATTCTGATAATCTTGAAATTGGCACACAAACATCTGTTGCTATATAATCAGCCTCTGGCCTACATGCTTTTACAGCATAATAAACATCGTGCCTGGCCTTCCACAATTTGTTTCTTTCTTCAATATTTGCATTCCACTCAAAATTATCTCCACCGAAATCTTTGGAAATTTCATTAAATAACTCAGATTGCTCTTCCACAGAAGATTTACTCCCATGAAACTCCAATAGTAATAGTGGTGATTCAGGTAAATTTAACTTTGAATAACTATTTACAGCTTTAACTTGTGCAATATCTAGCAGTTCTATTCTGGCAACAGGAATTCCTGCCTGTATAGTCATAATGACTGCGTCAGTTGCATCCTGAACAGATGGAAACGTACATCTACCAGCCCCAATTTCTTCAGGAATACCATAAAGCTTAAGTGTAATTTCAGTAATCACACCTAATGTTCCTTCAGATCCAACAATTAGTCTTGTCAAATCATAACCAGCAGAACTTTTTCTAGCTCTACTAGCTGTATTAATTATTTCTCCATTTGGCATTACGACTTCTAAAGAAATTACATTGTCTTTCATAGTTCCATAACGAACTGCATTTGTTCCTGATGCTCTTGTTGATGCCATACCTCCAATTGAAGCATTGGCACCTGGATCAATAGGGAAAAATAAACCTGTATCTCGCAAGTATGTATTTAATTGTTCTCTTGTTACACCAGGTTGCACTACAACAGTTGAATCTTCAGGGTGCACTTCAATGATATTATTCAGATTATTCATATCTATGGAGATACCGCCAAAGTTGGCGTTTAAATGTCCCTCAAGAGAAGAACCTACTCCAAAAGGTATTATGGGGCATCCATGTTCATGGCATATTTTAACTGTTTTTTGGACATCTTCTTTATTATAAGCAAACACAACACCATCTGGCAATTCTGGTTTATGAATAGTTGTTGTGCTTGTATGTTGTTCACGAACTGATTTAGAAACTGAAAATTGTTGTCCAAACTCTTTTTTTAATGCTGCAACTGCACTATTTGTGTCGTACTCAAATTTTGAATAAAAGGAGTTGTTTTTTGTATCTAAAATCGTCACTAATGAACCTCATTTGAGTTTATCTTTATTCTAATATTAATATATTTCAAAATAAAGATTGAGTAAATTATTACATTTTTATAAAAATTAAGTTTATTAAAGTTTTGAATTTCATTTTAGGAATCTTACAAAAAAATGTATAAAAAAGCTATTTTTTTAGGAGAATGTATGATTGAGCTTAATGGAGACATATCTTCATTAGAAAATAATAGTTCAAATATAAAAATTAACTTTGGAGGTGACACCTATAATTCTGCTGTTTATTTTTCAAGATTAACAAACAATAAGACAAACACTTTTTATTCAACAGCACTTGGAAAAGACAACTTTTCAAAAAAAATGATTTCAAGATTTAAAAATGAAAATATTAAATGTGATTATATAAGAACCGATGGAGAAAATCCTCCTGGATTATATTCTATTGAAATTAATGAAAAAGGTGAAAGAAGTTTTTCCTATTGGAGAGATCAATCACCATCAAAATATATTTTTTTAGGCTCAAAGGGAAAAAAGCTTGTTAAAGATATAAATAATGCTGATGTTTTTTATTATACTGGTATTTCTGCTGGAATTCTTGACAAAAAACAAAGAAAGGATCTTATAAATATAGGATCTACAGCAACTATATGTGGTTTTGACTTCAATTACAGATCTCAATTACATTATAACAAGAAGGTATCTCAACTATTATTTAATGAGATTAATAACAGGGTAGATATTCACTTTGTATCTTTTGATGATGCAAGAGAATTATTTAAAATAAAAAACCCGCTTGAGATTTTTGAAATAATAAATGAGAAAAAAAATCTAATTCTTATAAGATATAAAAACTCAATTATTTTTAAAAATAAACAACAAGAGATAAAAACTGTTACAGTTCCTCATGGAGAGGTTGTGGATACAACTGCAGCTGGAGATGCTTTCAATGGATCTTTCCTTGCAATAATGAATAATAATAAAAATGTTCCAGTTGAAGAAAATATATTGATATCTCATTCAGTTACTAGAGAAGTGATAAAACATAGAGGGGCTATTATCTCTAAAAACAAAATGCCTAAAATAAAAACTTAAAAGAGGAATATTTGAAATGGATAAAAACCTACTTATAATGACAGAAATGCCTCACTATTTTGTAAGTCTGGCAGATAAGAATTTTAATACTTTTAAATTGTGGACAAAAGAAAATGAAGATACTTATTTAACTGAGATAAAGAAAGAAGTTGATGCAATTGCTGTTATGGGAGGCTACAAAATTACACCTGAGTTAATGAAAAGTATGCCTAATTTAAAAATAATAGCTTGTTATGGTGTAGGGTACGACGCAATCGATATAAATTATGCCAAAAGCCTAGGTATCAAAGTTACTAATACCCCTGAAGTACTAAATGATGAAGTGGCAGACACAGCAATCGCACTAATGCTATGTGTGTATAAAAAAATTGTCGATGCAGATAATTTTGCTAGAAACAACTCCTGGGTTAAAGGAGATTTTCCATTAACTAAAAAATTTACTGGTACTAAATTAGGTATAGTTGGAATGGGTAGAATTGGGAAAGCAATAGCAAAAAGAGCGGAAGCATTTGACTGCGAAATTTACTATCATTCTAGAAATAAGAAAGATGTTAAATATAAGTATTATAATGACTTAAATGACTTAGCAAAAGAAGTAGACACTTTATGTATTATTACTCCAGGTGGTAAGGAAACAGAAAAATTAATAAATAAAAAAGTTCTTGGTAACCTTGGCAAAGATGGTGTTCTTATTAATGTGGCTAGAGGATCAGTAATTGATCAAGATGAACTGATTTATAGTCTTGAGAATAATCTTATCTTAGCTGCTGGATTGGATGTTTACACTAATGAACCCAATATTCCTGAAAAATTAATGAATCTTGATAACACTGTTTTATTACCTCACATTGCTTCAGGTACAGTTGAAACTAGAAATGCAATGGGACAATTAGTCTTTGATAATATTGAAAACTATTTTCAAAAAAAATCTCTTATATCAGAAGTGGTTTAAGAATATTTTAATTTTGAGGTAATTTTATTCCAGCGTTGCGAGCGTATATTTTTGCAACTGCTGCGTCATCTTCTTGACCTAAACCAGAGCCGGCGGCGGAAATGAATTGTTGCAAGGCAGCAGCAGTCAAAGGAGCTGAAAAGTTTGAATTTTTAGCTATGTCTAAAACTATACCTAAATCCTTTGGCCAGATGTTAATTGAAGATTTTGGGGAATAATCATTGTCTATAATATGAGGAGCTCTATTCTCAAGCATCCAAGAGGTGCCAGCACATTTAGAAATAACTTCTAAAAATCTTTTTGGATCAATTCCTTGCGTTATACCAAATGTAATAGCTTCAGCCATTGCAGCAATATGAACACCCGCAAGCATTTGATTGACTGCTTTCATAGCAGAACCTGATCCGACATGTTCCCCAAATTCGAAGACTGTTTCTGAGGTACAGTCTAAAATAGGCTTAGCAACCTCAAAAGCTTTTTGGCTTCCTGAAATCATATAGGATAACTTACCCTCAGCTGATTTTTTTGATCCTCCAGAAATGGGAGCGTCTAAATATAAAAGTCCTTTATCATTACAAGAAGATGCCATTTCTTTTGCAAAATCTGGAGATACAGTAGTGCAAACCATAATAAGAGTGTTTTTCATTAGTTTATCTGAAATACCGTTTTGGCCAAAAATAATTTCCCTTGTTTGTTTCTCATTTAGAACAACTATAATTACTGCTTGTAAGTCTTGAAAAGGGATGTCGGTATCAAACCCACCTCCTTCAACAAATCTCTTCTGTTGCACTGGGTTTTTATCTTGTCCATAAACCTTGTAGCCTGAACGATGTAGAGTTTGAGCTATTCCATAACCCATAGAACCTAAACCAAAAACTAATATTTTTTTCATAAAAGATCTTTAATCTACATTGAACATTTTGCAAGAATTGAAGCTTTTTCTAGTGCTTCATATTCACCTTTTAATCTTGCGTATTCAGCTTCTTCTTCTTTTGTTCCTCCCAAGAAAAAAACAGCTGGCCAAAATAAAATTAATGAAACACCCGTTGCAACTTTATCATTTTCATTGTTTTTATCAAGTTTGCCCGTAAGGGATCTTACTTTCCCAGCTACTCTCTGCATTTCAGCTATAATTTGATCACAATCATAATTTGAATATTGCTGAGGTGAGACATATTGGGCAACAATATCTTTTGAAGAATTAGAACAAGAAGTTAAAAAACTTATTGAAATAATATAAATTAGAATTTTCTTAAACATTATTATCCCCTTTTTTAATGATTATCTCTAGGTAAAGTTTTTCTTACCTTTTGATATTTAACAGCGTTTTCAAGAACAGCTCCGTCAGATAATTCTCCAACAAATTTTCTTTGAATTTCTTGCCATGGCGTTTGACTTTCAGGATATGGTGGAACACCGTCTTTTTTTCTTAATTCTATTTCTTCGTCACTAACTAACATGTTTGCTGTACATTTATTTAAATCTATTACTACCGTATCACCAGTTCTTAACCAGGCCAAGCCACCTCCAGTTGCACTCTCTGGAGAAGCATTTAGAATTGAAGGACTTCCTGATGTTCCAGATTGTCTTCCATCTCCAATACAAGGTAATTCAGTTATACCTTTTTTTATTAGTTCATCAGATGGCTGCATATTTACCACTTCAGCAGACCCAGGCCAACCTACAGGTCCAGCACCTCTAATAACTAGAATTGAATTTTCATTCATATCTAAACTTTTATCATTTAAACGGTCGTGATAATCCTCAGAACCCTCAAAAACTATAACTTTACCTTCTAGTATCCCTTCTTTACCAGGGCGGTTTAAAAATTTATCTTTAAAGCTTTTTGAAATAACAGATGTTTTCATTATTGCTGCATTAAAAAGGTTACCTTTTAAAACAATAAAGCCTGCTTTTTGTTTCATTGGATTTTTAAAAGGGGTAATAACCTTTTCATCTTTAATTTTAATACCCTTTAAATTTTCAGACAATTTTTTACCCGTCACCGTCATTACGTCTCCATGAAGCTTGTCATAACTTAAAAGCTCTGACATTATGGCCGCAGTTCCTCCTGCTCTATGATAACTTTCACACAAGTACTCACCTGCCGGCTGTATATTTGCCATTAACGGTATATCGTAACCAACTTTTTGCCATGCGTCAGTTTCTAATTCCACTCCTATATGTCTTGCAATTGCAGTAATGTGAATTTGAGCATTAGTAGAGCCTCCAATAGCTGAGTTTACAGTAATAGCATTTTCAAAAGCCTCTCTGGTCATAACTTGAGAGGGCGATAAATCGTCTTTAACCATATCAACAATTCTAAGACCAGTTTTGTATGCCATCTGTCCACGTTCTCTGTATGGTGCAGGAATGTTAGCATTGCCTGTTAAACTCATCCCTAATGCTTCAGCCAGAGAATTCATTGTTGATGCAGTTCCCATTGTATTACAATGTCCATCAGATGGAGCTGAGCTTGTTACAATATCTATAAATTGTTCATAGTCTATCCTGCCCGCTGCTAGTTCAACTCTACTATCCCAAACAGCTGTACCAGAACCCGCAAGTTTGCCATTATGCCATCCGTCTAACATTGGTCCACCATTAAGAACAATCGCAGGAAGATCAACTGTTGCTGCCGCCATTAAACAAGAAGGAGTTGTTTTATCACAGCCTGTCATTAAAACTACCCCATCTAAAGGATAACCGTGAAGTATTTCAACTAATCCTAAATATGCTAAGTTTCTATCAACTGCTGCAGTTGGTCTCTTAAGAGTTTCTTGAATAGGATGGACGGGAAATTCAAAGGCTATTCCTCCAGCGCTTCTTATTCCCTCTCTTACTCTTTCTGCTAACTTTATATGTACTCTATTACAAGGAGATATATCTGAGCCTGTTTGTGCAATTCCAATGATAGGTTTACCTGATCTCAACTCTTCTGGCGTAAGTCCAAAGTTCATTGATCTTTCAAGATATAAAGCAGTCATTCCAGGATTAGTCGGATTATCAAACCATTGTTGACTTCGATATTTTGGATTGAAATTTTTATCTGACATAACTTTTCTCCCAAGTAAAATTTTAAAGTTTAACAAATAATAAAAGTTTATAAATTTAATTTAAAATAGTGTGAATATTTTACATTATTTATTTTAAATTTTAAGAATATTGTTAATATCATACTTGATTTTAAAAAAATCGAAAAGATAATTTCAGTTTTTATTTTTTATAATGTGGGAGGTTATAAAAATGTCTAATAGTGAGAAGTTAACTGTTAAACTTAATAATAATGATAATGTTGCTACTGCTTTAAGGGAAATAGGCGTAGGTGAATCCACACAGAACCTTGAAAGCATTAACAAAATCCCAAAAGGCCATAAAATAGCTCTTAGAAAAATTAATAAAGGTGAGAAAATAATCAAATATGATCAACTTATTGGTGTTGCTAGCAAAGAAATTCTAGCTGGAGACCATGTTCACGTTGAAAATACTGATTTCAAATCAACTGATCATGATTATGAGTTTTCAACATCTATTAAGTTACCAAATATGATTGAACCTGAAAAAAGACCTACTTTTAAAGGTTACAAACGACAAAACGGCAAAGTTGGAACAAGAAATTATATAGGTATCCTTACATCAGTTAATTGCTCTGCGACAGCTGCAAAAAATATTGCAGAAGTTTTTACAGAGGACAAATTACGTCTATATCCAAATGTTGATGGGGTTGTTTCATTTACTCATGGTACTGGTTGTGGAATGGCAGATTCTGGCGATGGCTTTGATGCTCTTCAAAGAGTTCTTTTAGGCTATATCCAACATCCTAATTTAGCCGGAATTTTGTTAATTGGCTTAGGATGTGAGGCAAACCAAATAAAGTTTCTTTTAGATGCTTTTGATTTACATGAAAATCCATTTTTTAAAACAATGACACTGCAGGATATGGGTGGACTTAGAAAAACAATTAAAGCAGGAATTAAATGCATAGATGACATGCTTCCAGAGGTAAATTCTATAGAACGAACAGAGCAATCAGTAGAACATCTTAGCGTTGCGCTTCAATGTGGAGGGTCTGATGCTTGGTCAGGAATAACCTCAAATCCATCACTTGGTCATGCCGCAGACTTATTAGTAAAAAATGGTGGCACAGCTATTTTGGCTGAAACACCTGAGATTTACGGCGCTGAACACATGTTAACTAGAAGGGCAATCTCTCCAGAAGTTGGAAAAAAACTTGTTGACAGAATTTTGTGGTGGGAAGATTACGTTACAAGAAATAAAGGAAGTTTAAATAACAATCCATCACCTGGTAATAAGGCTGGTGGTTTGACCACTATATTAGAAAAGTCACTGGGAGCAGCTGCTAAAGGGGGAACAACTCCGTTAAACGATGTTCTTTTGTACGCCCAACAAGCTGAAAAAAAAGGTTTTTTATTTATGGATAGTCCTGGGTATGATCCTGCGTCTGTTACTGGGC
>ERZ802822.1210-NODE-1210-length-16675-cov-6.796120_pt1 | contig 16675 bp, 16 predicted proteins | sample MGYA00345649_ERZ802822 | MGnify/ENA primary metagenome ERZ802822 (study PRJEB30503, sample SAMEA104212359) | marine metagenome | biome: Westerlies Biome; feature: [SRF] surface water layer (ENVO:00010504) within the epipelagic zone...; material: water...
AGTCATATACGGTAGTCCTTAGACTTTCTTGGCCTTGCGGCTCTTCATACTCTTGCGACTTCGCTGCTCCCAAGCATCGAGGTCATCGATCATTTGTTCCAGCTCCAACTTTTGCGCCACCAGCTGCGCTTTCCGCGTCTGTATTTTTTCGATCAAGCGGCTGAGCTGCGCATTGTTGTTTGAACTTGGGTCATACATGCCAATCAGCTCGGCGCTTTCTTGTAGCGACAAGCCCAGTGTTTTACCGCGCAACACTAAAATCAGTCGAGTGCGATCGGCAGCAGAATAGCGGCGGATTTGACCGCTGCGAGTGGGTTGCAGGAGCCCTTTTTCCTCGTAGTAGCGCAGTGTTCTAGGCGTCACCTCAAACTCACTGGCTAGGTCGCTGATGGAGTGGGTTCGATTCATTGCGTGATACTGGCATTACCTTTACGTAAACGTCAATTCAATAAAATGTACTAACGAATGTGTTGATGTTGGTAGCGAGTCGTCTTAAGTAGTTCGCGCTGACGTCTTGTTGGCGTCAACGTGGGCAAGCTGCCCAGCATTGCTAGAGGTCTAAGGCTTCTCTCAAGGCAGAATTTGCCTCAACACTCATGTTGCCCTTGGCCCTCAAGCCAGCGATGACATCTTCGTCTAGCATGAGATTGACGCGGCGCTTGCGCTGCGCTTTTGGTAACGCGGGACGCCCACGCTCCGCCTTGGCGAAAAAATGTTCGTCCAATTCTCGGACTTTCCCATCACTGAAGATAAAGGGTTGAGGTTTGTTCATAGCGTTTTCTCTCTAGCTTCAACACCGTGTCTCAAACGATTGATGACACATCAGCAAATCTTTACCTCGCGGCATTAGATCCTTATCGTGAACCGTATCGATCTTGGCTAAGAGCTAGCCATTTCAGTTCAAGACGCCTCGGCAGTCTCGTGTCGCGTATGCCCAAGGGCGCGGCGGCGCAGGGCTTTTTCAACATCCAGTGCTAGTAACGCACGCAGTTCGTCGGAAGCGTTTTCCACAAACGTATCGTCGAAAGGTCCCATGGTAGTCATAGGCCGCACCGCTATTTGCGTGTAGTTAATCAGTATCGCTACGCGTGGGTGGTCGGAGTGATTAACTGCGGTTCGGTGCCACAGCAAGCCATGGCTCACCACGGCGTCGCCAGCATTGCCGGTGGCCTGAATTGCGTGTTTGTTAAAACGTTCCTCGTCGGGCCTGCCATCCCATAGCTGACTGCCTGGCGCGACCCAAGTGCCACCATTGTGTTCGGTGAAGGGTTCCATCATCCAGATCACCTGCATCATCAACGCCGGGTCAACGGGGAGGCCAGGATTCATGGCCCAATAGGGGTAATCAACGTGCAATCCACCGGGTGGGCAGTTAGGTGGAAGTATGCGTGCAGATACTGCAGCGAGGGTCGCATCGTGACCAAGTAGCCGGTGGGCAAGGCCCAGCAGTCGTGGGTGAGTCACTAAGTTATGAATCATCTCGCCCCAAGGCAAAATATTGCGAATAGCGATTTGGCCGTTTTGATCCGCGCCTTCTTCAAGCCGCGTTAGTACAAGTTCGCGAACCGTGCTGGCCTGTGCTGGCGTGATCACCTCTTTGAGCAGGTGGTAGCCGTTGCCATGCAGTAGATCGTTGTAGGCTTCCTCAGACATGCGCTTTTCTCCCTCCGTAAGTCGCCTAGTGTGTGAGACAGCTATGGTCAAGGCAAATGCTTTGGCGACAGACTGCTACCCCGTAGACGTTTCGTTATCTTGTCGCTGAGCAATGATCACCGCCGCAAGAATCAGTCCAGCACCGACGACACCGAGCAGCGTGAGCCGCTCACCCAGTAACCACAGACCGGCGATAGAGGCGAAAATCAGCTCGGTGGTGAGAAGAACCGCAGCGCGTGGCGCTGAGACGGTTTTAAGCGCGATCGCCATCAAGCCAAAGGTTACAGCGCTCGCAAGTACGCCAACAAAAAGCAGTTCATAACGAGCGGCATAAATCGCCGCGACGCTAATACTCTCAAAGGTCGACGCCATCAGCAGCGCAATCGTTGCGGCGGTGGCGAAACTGATACAGGTATACGTTAGCGGTGCATCATGCACTTGGGCCCGAGCGACCACGATGAAATTTAGTGCCCAAAAAACTGATGAGGCGGTGACCAAAAGGTCCCCCGGCGAAAGGCTCGCCAGAGGCAGGCCGTTTAGCAGAGCGACACCGAGTACTGCTACGGCCACTGCCAGCCAAATATGATTGGCAGGGCGTTTGCGTTCAATTGCCCAGTAAAAAAGCGGTGTCGCCACCACGTATAACGCCGACAGAAACCCAGTATTAATCACGGTGGTTGTTACCAGTCCAAATTGTTGCAGAGATGCAGCGCAGAAAATAACCAGGCCGCCAAGGCAGGCGATGGGGGTGACATCGCGAGTGCTTGTCTGCCGTTGGCGTCGCTCTTTGCAGGCGAGAGGTGCTAGCGCGATAGCAGCGATGGCCGCGCGAACGCCAACGAATAACAACGGCCCAATACTGAGCATGGCGGTTTTTTGAAAGTAGAAGGCAAAGCCCCAGATCATTGCAGCGACCAGAATCAGCAGTTCGCCCTGATACTTTCTGTGGAGAGAACTATTCATGCATGACTAATTTGGTAAACCGCCCAGCAACGCGTTTTATGTCGATTTGATGAGCTTACTCCCATGCTGCTAGCCACGCTGGCAAAAAAGGCCGCTGGCCTAGGTTCGTTCTATAGCGCGCAACCCTCGCTAAAAGACCCGGCGAAAATGTGCTCAAGGGTGTTAGCTCACAGCATCCGTAAGAGTGTGCTGACCCCGGCTGTGTGTTTTGACGTATACCGCTATTGGCCATCGCAGCGTTGCTCTAGGCCAGCGAGAGGTCGATGATTAAACGAGTTGATCTTGGGAGGATTGAAGGATGGGGCTTGCTAATACGAAGATTCTGCTGCGGAATCCCAAAGTGCCGGATCTTGGTCAAGTTGAAGTCGATGCCTTGGCAGACACGGGCTCAGTGCATTTGTGTATACCTCGACAGATACAGCAGCAGCTGCAATTAGAGGAGATCGACCAAAAAGAAGTGACATTGGCTGATGGTAGTCGGCGGTTTGTTCCCTACGTCGGGCCAATTGAACTGCGTTACGTGAATCGCGTCGGGTTTGCCGGTGCATTGGTGATGGGCGATCAAGCACTCCTAGGAGCCATTCCCATGGAGGACATGGATCTGGTGGTTGTGCCCAAAACTCGCCAAGTTATCGTCAACCCTGATAGCCCGGACGTCGCATCGTCAGTCGCTATGTGATGGCAGGTAGAGTCATGAGCCACGACAAAAAGGGTGGCCTGGTGCGAAGGCGTAAACAGAGTGTGATGTAAAATAAACTTGACATTCTAATTTGAATGTATAGTTTACTTTACATGCCAAAGCTCAACCCAACATTAAAAATCACCAACACCATCGCCTTGCTGCGCGCCGAGCGCAAAATCACGCAGCAGGATCTCGCACAAGGCATTGGCGTTACGCGCGCTACGATTATTGCGATTGAAAAAGGCAGCTATAACCCATCCCTTGAGTTGGCATTTCGCTTGGCTCGTTTTTTTGGCCAAGACATCCAGTCAATATTCAGTGTGGAGCCACTATGAGTACATTCCTCCGAGTTTTTCATTTCTACCTGCTGCTTGGTTTGCCCTTTGTTCTGGGATTTTGCGTCTTCGATACTTTTTTCGGCACACAAGTACCACCCGCGCTAGGCCTGTTGGCTTTGCTCATCGAAGTGGGTGTTTGGCATACCTTGCTTTGGTTCTCGGCGCTGTTCGGTTTTTTGCTTGCGCTGCTTATTAGCGGTTCCTATCGCGATAAAACGCTGACGAAATTCACGGCCATGCGCGAGCGTGACGAGCGCGAGCTGCAGGTGACGGGCCAAGCTGTTCGTATGGCATTTCTCTCCACGCTGGCGTTACTGCTTGTGTTGATGTTTACGTCAGTGTTCAGCGTGGTGGTATACGAGTTGCCGCTGGCGGAGCAGTCCACGGGCGGAACTCATGAACTTTCCATGTCGTTGAATTTGTCGCTGCTAGAGGGCGCGAGTGCGAAGACCGAGCCACAGTTCAGTAACGCTGTTGGTTTGACGCAATTGCCGCTCAGCAATCTTGGTCTGTTGCTGCTGGTGCTGGCTTGGCATGTGCTGTCGTTTCGATTTTTTCTGCGCAGACAAATCAATCCTGAAGCTGGGTAGTACTCATGCCGTCCGAGCATCAACGCAACGAACTAGGGTTGTCGCAAGGGTTGTCGCAAAGGCTGTCGCAATCCTTGACCCCAGAGAAGCGACGCACTGTACTGTGGTCTCAGAATTTTGGGACAAACAATCGTGGAAAACCAACGCCAAGGGCCGCTTCAAGACTTAACCGTAATTGACTGTACGCGGGCGCTGGCCGGGCCTTTTGGCGCGGGCCTGCTGGCGGACTTGGGTGCCAAGGTCATTAAGGTTGAGCCACCCTCTGGCGATGGTTATCGCAACATTCCACCGTTTCTGCCGGATCATGCACGCCCCCACGAAGAGCGAGACGCGGGCACAGATTTCGGTGCGCCCTTCGCAGCGGTTAATCGCAACAAGCGCAGTGTGTGCTTGGATCTTAAGGACGAGGCCGACAAAGCCGTGTTCTTGCAGCTGTGTGATCAGGCCGATGCGGTGCTGGAAAACCTGCGAGCTGGCGTGATGGATCGGCTGGGGCTGGGCTATGAAGTGATCGCTGCTAGGAATCCAAAAATCGTCTATGCCTGCGTGCGGGGCTTTGGTGATCCGCGTACCGGTGAGAGCCCCTATGCGCACTGGCCGAGCCTTGACGCGGCTGCGCAAAGCTTCGGCGGCTTGGTGCACGCTAACGATGGGCTGGTGACGCCCGCCATTGCCGATATTTTTCCCGGCACGCTGATGGCGCTTGGGGTGGTCTCAGCCATGCATAGCGCCCAGCGCAGCGGCAAGGGTCAGTTTCTCGATGTGGGCATGTATGACGCCATGATGGCTTTTCAAAAAAGTGCCGTGGCCCAATACGGGTTTACCGGCAAACCAAACCCCGCGGGTTTACAGCGCGCGATGACGCTATACCCCTTTGATTTGTTTCCTACCAAGGACGGCCGCATCGCCATTGCCGTTGGCCAGCCGCGGCATTGGGACCTGCTTTGCGCGGCCATGGAGCGCGCAGATTTGATGGAGGACGAACGCAGTTTTTCCAACGAAGCTCGGCTTGCGAATGTGGATTGGGTCGAAGCGCAAATCTGCGCTTGGACGCACACCCAAACTCGGGCAGAGATCATGGCGAAACTCGATGGCGCCATTCCCATTGGGCCGGTACAAACCATGGCGGATATTTATGCCGACCCCCACGTGCAGGCGCGGGGCATGTTGGAGACTTGCTCGCCCGCTGGCGACAACCCGGATATCGCCTTGGCGGCCAGTCCAATTAAATTTTCGGCAACGCCAACGACTTTGTACCAGCGACCGCCAACTCTTGGCGAGCATAACGCTGAGGTTTTGGCGGAATTTGGTATCGAGCCACCTAAGCGAAACGGCTGATAGTTGGAATCTAGTCGCAACGCGGCAAATGATTTAGCGTTGACGTTTTGGGTAAGGAGATATCGATGCAAACACTGGTCGATCCATTAAAGCGCGCACTGCAAATTAGGCCAAACGCGATCGCCTTCATCGACGGCGAGCGCGAGATAACCTTCGCAGAGTTTGATCAGCGCTGCGGCAAGCTGGTCAGCGCGCTGCGTGCCTTGGGCGCTGAATCAGGTGCCCGGGTCGCCATTCTGGCGAACAACAGCGCTCAGTATTTTGAAGCCTATGTCGGCATTCCCGCTGGGGGCATGGTGGTGGTGCCTTTGAATACGCGGCATGCCATGCCCGAACTGGTATATGCGCTGCAAGACTCTGGGGCCAACATTTTGATTACTGATCGCGCCGACGTGGGTGAGTTAGCCGACGCGGTCGAGCACGTGATCATGCTGCCCGATGCATACGAAACGCTGCTAGCGGATGTGGAACCTGCTGAGTTGGGCGAGGGCGTTGCAGAGACGGACCTTGCGGGCTTGTTCTACACCGGCGGCACCACAGGAGCGAGCAAGGGTGTGATGCTCACCCACCGCAACCTGATCGCCAATGCGCAGCATTGGTTAGCGTCGGTGCCGCAGAACGAACACGACCGCTCCTTGGTGATGGCGCCCATGTTCCACGCTGCGGGTTCAAACGGCATTCTCGCTGCGATTTGGCAGGGCGCATTGCAGGTGCCGCTTGGTACTTTTGATCCCGCTGCGGTGCTGAACCTGATCGAAAAACACCGCATCAACATAACCCTTGGCGTGCCCTCGATGTTGGCGGCCATTGCTGAAGAGCAGCACGCGAACCCTCGCGACGTCAGCAGCCTCGAAGTGCTGATCCACGGCGGCTCGCCTATTGCTACGGAAGTCGTCCGCCGCAGTTGCAGCGCCTTTCCAACCACCCAACTCATTGAAGTTTACGGGGCCACAGAAACATCCCCCTTGGTGGCGCTGCTTGGCAACGAGGAAACCCTGATGGATGACCCGCTGGCGAGAAGCTGCGGTCGAGCCGTGGTGGGTTGCAGCGTCAGCATTAAAGATGCCGATGGCAGCGAGCTACCTCGCGGCGAGGTCGGTGAGGTGGTGGTTTGCGGTACTAACATCATGAAGGGCTATTGGAACAAACCTGAGCAAACCGCCGAGGTACTCAAGCACGGGGGCTACTACACCGGTGATATGGGCTATCTCGATGAAGACGGCTATTTGTTCTTGGTGGACCGCTCAAAAGACATGATCGTCAGCGGCGGTGAAAACGTCTACTCCACCGAGGTGGAAGACGTGCTCTATCGCCACCCAGCGGTGCTGGAGGCGGCGGTATTTGGGGTGCCAGACGACAAGTGGGGCGAGGCGGTACATGCCATCGTCGTGCCACGGCCGGAGGGCGCGCAGGTTGACCCCACTGAACTCATCGCCTTTTGCCGCGAGCATATTGGGGGATACAAGGTTCCTAAGGGGATTGATATACAGCGTGAACCCCTGCCAAAGTCCGGGCCGGGCAAGGTGCTCAAGCGCGAACTTCGCGCACCGTTTTGGGCAGGCACAGATCGCGCGGTTAACTAGCGCGAATCATCATCAGGGAGGCGGCTATGAGAGAACTGTTTGACCGTATTTTCGAGCGCAACCGACTCAATCGGCGACTGCACTGGACGACCATCGCTTCAGAAAAAATTCTCCTCGCCATCATCGGTCTGCTGGCGGTCATCGCCAGCGGCCAATACATCTGGGGTATGTTTCAGGTCGGCGAGATTAACTTGGCCGACCTGTTCTTGTTGTTCATCTACGTCGAGATTATCGGCATGATTGGCGCGTTCTATTCCACCAACCGCATACCGGTAACCCTGCCGATTATCATCGCCATCACCGCGCTGTGCCGGTTGATCATCATGCAGAGCAAGGATATGCAGGCGTTAACCCTCATCGCCGAAGCGGGTGCTGTACTGATTTTGAGCGCTGCCGCCTACCTTATGAGTCTGAAAGACAAACTCAGCCAAGATAAGTTGGAGCAAGAAGAACGAGAGCTTGCGCGGAGGGAAGCAGAAAAGCCCACCAATAAAGACGGTTAATCAGTCCCGGCATCTTTCATAGCCAGCGCCTATCGGTTCGCCTGATATAAACAATTACAACGGTTAGTCTAAGTCGATTAGTCTGACCCTGACTCGGCCACATAAGACACTTGTTGGTCGAGAGGCAAGTTTCCAAACCAGCAGTTCTTTGTTTGGAGGCTACTTGTTTCTTCAGGGAGGACGAACCCATGCTTAGACGTAGTACTCGAGCGCTTCAAACATTTCTTGTAGGTCTGCTCAGCCTCTTCACTACCACTGCAGTCGTACACGCCAACGGCCACGAGGGCCATGCAAATTACGAGAACAGCGGTGCTAATGCACACGGTGACTACCGTTTGGGCCAAGCTAAGCGCAATCAGTTTTGGTGGCCCCAGCAGCTCGATCTCAGCTCGCTGCGTGATCACGACGCACAATCAAACCCTCTGGGCGCTGATTTTGACTACGCAGCGGCCTTCAATGAACTGGACTTAGCGGCAGTAAAGGCGGACATCAATGCCACGCTCACCGACTCGCAAGATTGGTGGCCTGCAGACTTTGGTAACTACGGGCCATTCTTCATTCGCCTGGCGTGGCATAGCGCCGGCACCTATCGCACGCTGGATGGTCGGGGCGGTGCAGACGGCGGTCAGATGCGCTTCGATCCGCTAAACAGTTGGCCAGACAATGGCAGCCTCGACAAGGCGCGTCGGCTGCTGTGGCCGGTGAAACAAAAGTACGGAGTGAATTTGTCTTGGGCAGATTTGATGATCCTGTCGGGTAACGTCGCGCTGGAAAACATGGGGTTTGAAACCTATGGCTTTGCCGGTGGCCGAGCCGACGATTGGGAACCGGATTTGGTGTACTGGGGGCCTGAGGTTGAAATGCTGGCCAGTGATCGTGAAACCAGCAAGGGCGAGTTGAAACGACCGCTCGGTGCAGCGCATATGGGTTTGATTTATGTGAACCCAGAAGGCCCCAAGGGCAAGCCAGACCCAGTCGGCTCGGCGAAAAACATTCGCGTCACCTTTGCGCGCATGGCCATGAACGACGAAGAAACCGTGGCCCTGGTGGCGGGTGGCCATACCTTCGGCAAGATGCACGGCGCGCACAAGGCCGATGAGTGTGTGGGTCCGGAACCCGCGGGCGCCGCCATAGAAGACCAAGGCCTTGGCTGGAAAAACCACTGCGGCAAGGGGCACTCGGAAGACACCGTTACCAGCGGCTTAGAAGGCGCTTGGACCCAGGCGCCAACGCGCTGGACCACGCTTTATCTGCAAAATTTGCTGAATCTCGACTGGCAAGAAGTGCGCAGTCCTGCCGGTGCCATTCAATGGATTCCTACGGACGAATCCATGCACAGCAGCGTTCCCGATGCCCATGTACCCGGTAAATTCAATCCACCGGTAATGACCACGGCAGATCTGGCCTTGAAGTTCGATCCGGCCTATCGGGCTATTGCTGAACGTTTTCTGGCAGACCCCGCTGAGTATCAGCGCGCATTCGCCAAGGCGTGGTTCAAGTTGACCCACCGCGATATGGGGCCGCGCGTGCGCTATCAAGGTAGCGAGGTGCCCAGCGAGACTTTGATCTGGCAAGACTCTGTGCCGATGCCTGACTACAAAGTCATTGCATCACCGCAGATCCGTCAGCTGAAAAGAGCGGCTCTAGACGCAGGGCTTAGCGTAGCCGACTTGGTCACCACGGCCTGGGCCTCGGCCTCAACCTATCGTGCTAGTGACCGGCGTGGCGGCGCAAATGGCGCCCGGGTGAGCTTGGCACCGCAGAACGATTGGATGGTGAATGATCCCCAGCGGTTGGATCGCGTGCTAGCCACGCTGCGCGAAATACAGGCCGACTTCAACGACAGCGCGCGTCGCGGAAGGCAGGTGTCATTAGCTGATGTGATCGTGATCGGTGGTGCGGCGGCAATTGAACAGGCCGCGGCGGCGGCAGGCGTTAACATTGTCGTACCAGTCACGCCAGGCCGAGGCGATGCCACTGCGCAGCTAACGGACGTGGAATCCTTCGCGTTGCTAGAGCCAACGGCGGATGCGTTCCGTAACTACTACGACGCGAGCCAAGCCTATCGAAGCGCGCCAGAGATGCTGGTGGATAAGGCCGAGCAGCTGCAGCTAACCGTGCCGGAGATGACCGCGCTGCTTGGCGGTTTACGAGGGTTGAGCGCGAATACCGGTAGCAGCCAGCATGGCGTGCTGACCCAACGTCCGGGTGCACTGACCAATGACTTCTTTTTGACCCTGTTGGATCGCTCGATTCAATGGCGTGCAACACCCGAAGGCGATGTGTTCGAAGGCGTTGTGGCAGGTTCACAGGATGTGGCCTACACCGCAACCACGGTAGATCTCGTGTTCGGTGCACACCCGGAGCTGCGCGCGGTAGCAGAGGTTTATTCCTACGAAGACGGCCAGCAGCGGTTGGTCAAAGACTTTGTAAGCGCTTGGACCAAGGTAATGAATTTGGATCGATTTGATCTAGCAAACTAGGCGGCGAACGAGGTGGTCAGGAGTAACGATCTCTTGGCCACCCCATCTTTGCGAGCGTAAACCCTCCGTCATTGCGAGCGTGAACCCTCCGTCATTGCGAGCTTGCGAAGCAAGCGCGGCAATCCCCAAGAGTCGGGTCAGGCTTCTAGTGACTTTCAGGACATTGCCTGTTTCTTGCGTAGCCAGACGGTATTCAACTCAAAGTTGCGTAGCGCCTATCAAATTAGCAGTCGAGAGTTTGGGCCTCTAGGGGCGAAGCGGTTTAACTGCAGCTAGAAGATGGCGCGCTAATTGTGAGGCCGACGACGAAACAATTTGTGTTTGAAGATCCAATCCCAAGTACCAGTCGAAGTAATCGCGAGATTGAAAACACTCACAGATTAGGGTGATCGTGAGCCGAGGGCTTGGCACAATTGCGTGAAGCGATGCGAGTAACGTTCTCGAATGCTAATTCGCAAAGGGGAGAACAGTGGCGAATTTCTCAGACCAAGAACCCGATTATTCGGCAAGTGCTGGCAACGGTTTGCTCAGTCGGCGGCAGTGGCTGCGGCTAGGTGTTGGAGGCGCTGCGGCTTCGCTAGTGGCGCCGGTTTGGGCGGCGGGTGGCACCAGTGTTGAACCATGGCGCAGCGGGGCGGGTGCGCCGCCATCGCACTATGGCGATCAACCGTCCTTGGCTTCGCTGAAGCGCGAACAGATATCGGCCCATCCCTTTGGGCTCCAGGCTGGGGCTTCCTCAACGCCGCTGCAGCTTCTCAACGGCACTATTACTCCCAACGGCCTGCACTTTGAGCGTCATCACAGCGGCATACCAGAGATCGATCCCAGCGCTCATAGGCTCACCATTCATGGCTTGGTTCGCAGGCCTCTGAGTTTCGATTACGAGGCCTTGCTGCGGTATCCCATGGTCAGCCGGGTGCTGTTTATGGAGTGCTCGGGTAACAGCTACCGCAACACGCTTAATAAGGCGCTGGATGAAACCGCAGGCGGTCTAAATGGGCTGATCTCCTGTGCCGAGTGGACAGGTATTCCGCTGCATTATTTGCTCGACGAGGCAGGCCTTGATGCGTCTGCTACATGGGTGGTCGCCGAAGGCGCTGATGCTGCTGGCATGAATCGTAGTGTGCCGCTATCCCTGGCCACGTCAGATGCGATGCTGGCGCTGTATCAAAACGGTGAGCCGCTGCGGCGATCTCAGGGTTTTCCTATGCGTTTATTGGTGCCGGGCTGCGAGGGCAATTTGAGCGTTAAGTGGTTGCGCAGCCTCAAGGTGATGAATCAACCCGCGCACACGCGCGAAGAAACCAGCAAGTACACCGATCTGCAGCTTGATGGTATGGCGCGGCAGTTTTCTCTGCGGATGGGGGTTAAATCGGTGATTACATCACCCTCGGGCCAAATGCACCTGCCTAAAAAAGGCGTGTTTGAAATCTCTGGGCTCGCGTGGTCCGGTCATGGCAGCGTGCGGGCAGTTGAGGTCAGCGCTGATGGCGGACGCTCTTGGACCGAAGCCGTTATTCAGTCAGAGGTGGGCGAGCACAAGCCGGTGCGGTTTCGCATTCCTTGGCGCTGGGGCGGCCAGCCTGCTGTGCTGCAAAGCAGAGCAGTGGACAGCGCGGGTAATGTGCAACCGACAAGAAGTCAGGCGCTGCAAAATGTTGCTCCCGGGTTTAGCTACCACTACAACGGTATTCAAAGCTGGCAGGTGAATGCCAAGGGCCGGGTGAGCAATGTGCATGCGTAAGTTTATTTTGTTGTCATTGTTCGCATTGCTTGGGGTGGTGACCATAGCCCGGGCAGAGCTGGGGCACGGCCTGCAGCCTGCTCTAGGGGTTAACGCTGCAACAGACTATGAGTCCGTTGCAGCGACTGACGGCTCTGGACTGCCCACGGGTAGCGGCAGCGTTAATGACGGTAAAGAAATCTATGTAAGCCAATGCGCGGCCTGTCATGGCCTCGACGGGCGCATGCGCGGCAACGCCCTCGCTGGTGGCGAAGGCACCCTCGCCAGCACCAATGCGCTGAAAACGGTGGGCAGCTACTGGCCCTATGCGACAACGTTGTTCGATTACATTCAGCGCGCCATGCCCTACGGCAATGAAAAATCGCTCAGCGATGACCAGGTGTACGCAGTCACCGCCTATGTACTGCATATGAATGGTCTGTTGGCGGCGGATGTGAGGCTGAATGCAGCAACACTGGTCGAAATTCAAATGCCGAATCGTGAGGGTTTTTACCTCGCGCCTTAGTGCGGGCGGCTTACTCGATCCGTCTTACCAGATGAATGGCTCAGCCTAGATCGACAGATCGTTAAGGTTGTAATCCTTAATGACCCGCTGCCAGGTGTCGTCGCTAAAGCGAAGCCCTTCTTCTTGTCCCGACAGAGGCTGATAGTTAAATCGCGTCTCCTCTGGATAAAACTGCGCCCTGGCGTCAATTGCCACACCCACTACTTCGGAGCGTTTGGCAATGCGGGCCTCGTCATATACCACCGCCTCCGATTCGCTCAGGGCGCCTGTGGCGCCGAGCACCGAACTGCGCTTGTGGAAGCCAAAGGTTAGTGAAATGCGCAAGTCCTTAGATGTGTTGGCAAAGGAGCCGTGCAGAGCTTGGCGGTTCACGATGGTCACGTCGCCTGCGCTGCAATACAGCGGCACAGCGTCGGGCAGTTGCTCGATGCCGTGGTTGGCCGCGACTCGGGCTTTGATGTCAATTTTGCCTTCCTTGTGCGTGCCCGGCACCACCCACAGACAGCTGCGTGCGCTGGTGTCGAAAAGCTGCACCTGAAAGTTAAAACCGTGGATGCTGGAATCCCATTTGGGATTGTCCCAGTGGGTAACGCCGTCTTGATGCCAAGACACAGATCCGCCTCGTCCGGGCTGTTTGATAAAGATTGCGTCGTTGTACGGAACGAAGTCATCACCGTTGATGGACGCGGCCACGCAAAGCAGGTCAGGGTGCCCATATAACCGCAGTCCGCTGGGCATGGTTTGACACATACCGGTCATGATGAAGACCACTTTATGCGGAGGCTGATCTGCGGCAATGGGTTGCGCCATTTGTGTTGGGTGCCGACCGTTCAGTGCCTTGGTGCCACCCCAGGGATCGGCCAACGGCTGAATCATCGAGTACACGGGTCGGGCAAACTCTTGGCCGAAAGCAGGCCGCCCTTGGTGATCGACTGTTGCGCCGTTGTCGACGGGAGCGCGATCCAGTAGCCAATCCATGTCCGCTCGAAGCAGATCAATCTCTGTTTGCTTGATGGCGCCTTCAAAAATGTAGAAACCTGTTCGTTCGAAGGCTTCGACAATGTCTGGTGCTAACTTGCCGTCAGCGCCTAGGGCGAGCGGGCCTCGATTGCCCAGCGCCTTGGCACGTGCGACGCCGTCGGCAACATATTGCGTCATCGTCTCGGCATGCTGCTCAGCTGTCAGTGCAGTGTTCATAGAATTCCCTCGTGTTACCCCGTTCACGTAAATAGCACAAATACGGTTCTTTTCCACGCCCCCTTTGTTCTTGCGGCGACTGTTTTTCGGCATGATGCTGAATCTTTGAGGAGAGGGCGCTATGCAAGAACAATTACCCGGTCGTCTCGGCGACCCAAATATGACTTTGTTGACGGATCCTAGAATGGACCCGCGTGTGGCAGAGCTCTTGGCCGTAGCGGGCGATCTTGTTGATGATATTGAGCCGCTGGGCCTTGATGCTGATCGCGAAGCGATCTTGGCCTATTGCCGCGAGGTAGAAGCCACTATTGCGCTCGCACACCCATTGGCCGAGGCGGCGATGCCAGACTTCAGCGATGTGCGTCAATACCAAGAGACCATTCAGGGTGTCGACGGCAACGACATCACGCTCTATATCCACGAGCCGATAAATCGCGATGGCCCCTTGCCCTGTGTTTTTCATACTCATGGCGGTGGCATGGTGATATTAACCGCCAAAGATCCCAACTTTGTGCGTTGGCGAAACGCGCTGGCGCAAAGTGGTTTGGTCGTCGTTGGCGTGGAGTTTCGCAACGGTGGAGGACAGTTGGGCGACTATCCTTTTCCGGCGGGATTGAATGACTGCGACTCTGCTCTGCAGTGGACAAATGCACACCGTGAACAACTGGGTATTTCTGCCATTGTAATGTCTGGTGAGTCTGGTGGCGGCAACTTGGCCTTGGCCACCACGCTTCAGGCGAAACGCGCGGGTCGTATTGGCAGTATTCAGGGCGTTTACGCCATGTGTCCTTACATTTTTGGTGCATATGCCAATCCACCTGCTCACCTGCTGTCACTGCAGGAAAACGATGGCTATACCCTTGATTGCGCGATGATGAGTCTGCTGGCGAAGGCCTATGATCCTGATCTTGCTAACGCCAACAATCCATTGGCATGGCCGTATCACGCTACGGTTGAGGAACTGGCGAACCTGCCGCCACATATCGTGTCGGTAAACGAGCTTGATCCGCTGCGTGATGAAGGACTCGTGTTCTTCCGCAAGCTTCTTGCGGCGGGCAATTCGGCAACAGCGCGTGTTGTGCCGGCCACTAATCACGCTGGAGACATGACTTTTCCCGATGTGGCGCCAGAGCCTTATCACGAAACACTTAGGTCATTGCGAAATTTCGCCTACGCCTGTGCATAGCGTTGCAGTAGTGGTGCGCGGCTGCGACTAGGTGCGACCACCATCGATGGTGAAGTTCTGGCCGGTAATCATACTGCTGTCATCCGCTGCCAAGAAAAGGGCTAGGCTCGCCACGTCTTCGGGCATCAGCCTCTTAGGCAGCGCGACTTGCTTCATCCAGTCCGCTTCCTCTTGCTGCGTCAGCCAGGTAGCGAGCTGCCGCTGGGTAACCACCCAGCCCGGCGATATAGCATTTACCCGCACCATGTCTGCGCCGTAATCCTTGGCCAAAGCCTTGGTCATACCGATGAGTCCCGCCTTGGCACTGACGTAGCCGGGCATGTTGCTGGGGCCAAGCACTGCGTTAATCGAGCTGAAGTTGATGATTGAGCCGCCACCATTGCCTGCCAGTATCGGCGCCGCGCTTTGCGCAGCAAAAAATGCCGCATCGAGATTGATCGCCAAACAGTCGCGCCATTGGCTGGGAGTCATATCGCTGGGGGCGTGTCGCATGTCGTTGGCGGCATTGTTGATCAGTACGCCAAGCTTGGTACGTTCGTTGGCGTCAGTTACCGCCTGTTGCAGGACATCTGTGTCGGTAATATCGAGACGGTGAAATGTCACCCGATCATCTAATTCGGCAACCAGCGCAGCGCCTGCCTCTTGCTGTAAATCGACAAAGGTCACCTGCGCGTTTTGTTCGGCGAAGGCGCGCACCAGTGCAGCACCTATGCCGGTCGCGCCGCCGGTGATGAAGATGCCTTGGCCGGCGAGACTTGGATATTGGGCACCGTTCTGCATGTGCTTGACTCTTTTTGGTTATGATCAAATCCGCGAGGGGATCACCAGTCTAAGGTTTCTGCGCAGAATCTGTGAGTTCTGCGGGGTGGGCTATCGTTCTCGCTCATTTTGCTGGCATAACAAGGCGCGGTCATGAACCTCAAAACGCATCGGGCTTGGCAAACCCCGGAAATCACGTCCCAAGGCAGAATGCCTGCCCATGCACCGCTATGCAGTTGGCGTAGTGAAGTGGCAGCGCGGCGCGATGAGACCAGCGCTTCGTGTGTGAGCCTAGATGGCCAGTGGCAGTTCGAGCTCTTCTCTCGCCCGGAAGACGTGCCTGAGAACTGGCCAGAGCAAACCCAGAAATTGTCTACCATTGTTGTGCCCGGCCACTGGCAGCTACAGGGCTTTGATCGGCCCATTTATACCAATGTGCAGTATCCCTTCCCTTGTGACCCGCCCAAGGTGCCGGAGCAAAACCCTACGGGCTGTTACCTACGTAGCTTCTCTCTAGATGAGGATTGGTTGGCAAGCCAACAGCTTCGCGTGATTTTTGATGGCGTCGATAGCGCGTTTTATCTGTGGTGCAACGATGTTTGGGTGGGGTATTCCCAAGACAGTCGCTTGCCAGCGGAATTTGATCTCACTGACCATCTGCGTGCTGGCGCAAACACGCTAAAGCTCGTGGTTCTGCGCTATTGCGATGGCAGCTATCTTGAAGATCAGGATATGTGGAACCTCAGCGGGATATATCGGTCCGTGACATTGCTGCGAAAACCTCAGGCACGCATCACCGACTTACGCGTGACAGCGAGTTTGGATGATCGATACGAGGACGGCGTGCTCAATGTTCGGGTCATTACCGAGGGCGCTCGGGATTGCCAGATAGTGCTGGGTCTCTTCGATACGACTGACCTCTCCCGCTCAGTGATTCCGGATACGCCTGAAAATATGGGTACGCGGCAGATCGACGAAAGAGGCGGGTATGCCGATCGCTGCGAGGTTACCCAGCACATTGCCTCACCCCGGGCTTGGAGCGCTGAACAGCCTGCGCTATATCGACTCACCGTGTCGCTGCTGAGTGCGGATGGCCAGGTGATTGAGGTAGAAGCCTGCGACGTGGGTTTTCGCACGGTGGAAATCATCGA
>ERZ802822.1211-NODE-1211-length-16664-cov-31.816543_pt1 | contig 16664 bp, 16 predicted proteins | sample MGYA00345649_ERZ802822 | MGnify/ENA primary metagenome ERZ802822 (study PRJEB30503, sample SAMEA104212359) | marine metagenome | biome: Westerlies Biome; feature: [SRF] surface water layer (ENVO:00010504) within the epipelagic zone...; material: water...
TGGAGAGCCACTGCGCAGGCATAGCTTGTGACGCCGATTCGGCGCCTACAATTCTCCCTGCTAACATGAGCCCCCAAACTGATGCATTAACCAGTTTTGAATCCGAGCTATTTTGATGCGCTCCCCAATTGCCCTCTCGAATTTTCTCGGAGATGAGCGCATCTAGCGTGCGGTCATCGGGAACACGAAGCAGCGCTTCCGCGAGGCACATGAGGGCTATGCCTTCTGCATTGGATAAGCCAAATTCACGTAAAAACGCATCGAGTGTTCCGGACTCGTTGGCGCGCGTACGGCTTGCCTTTACGAGCGCGACCGCTTGGTTGCATGCATCACCTCTGTCGCGAGCGTGGGCTCTAATGGCCGCTTCGATCTCGGGCAGAACAACGGTATCTGCCGCGTAATGCATCGTTTGAATGTGTTGTCGATTGAGCTCAGGCATTGTCATCTCGTATTAATGCTATTCGGGCATTGTTCTGCTTAAATATAGGCCTTACGTTCCTTTTACCAATAACACTAAATAGGTAAGGAGTTACCGTGTCACTAACATTGGATTTTCAGGACCACGTTGCCCTGCTTACGCACGATGATGGCAAGCGAAATGTTTTTTCACCAGATGCGATTCGGGACTTTAATGAGGCGCTCGATGAAGTCGAGGCTAAGTCTGCTTCCCTTTTGTGGGTGGGCCGTGAGGGCTGTTTTTCTGCGGGCTTCGATCTTAAGGTGGTAACCGGCGGTGATGCTGACGCGGCTGCTGCCATGGTTAAGGCGGGCGGTGAATTAGCGTTTCGCATTTTCACCTTTCCTCATCCGGTTGTGTGTGCGGTGACGGGCCACTGTCTTGCATTGGGTTCGGTGATGTTGGTTTGCGCGGATAAGCGCATTGGCATGGCTGGAGACTTTAAGTACGGTCTTAATGAGACCGCGATTGATATGGATCTACCGGCGTTTGGTTACGAGCCAGCTGTTTACCGGCTGTCAGAGGCTCATCGGTTTGAGTCCATCGTCGCAGCCCAAATTCATTCGCCGGAGTCGGCATTGGCGGCCGGCTTCCTGGACGAGGTGGCGGCTCCAGAGGCGCTTATTGATCGGGCGATGGCGCATGCGTCGCGTTTGGGGGCTCTCCCGCAGCGCGCATTTGCCGCAAATAAGTTATTAAGCCGGTCGATTCCGATTGAGCGGATTCGCGCTGCTATGTCGTGAACAGAGGCGTATAAATAAAAAGAGTAAACATTATGCTTGCGAAGTTATTAGAGTGGTTTTTAGGTGCTTTGCCCTTTTTCTTCGGGTTGGCCTTTTTAGCTCCACTCTCGGTGCAGGTTATGGCAGAGTTCGGAGTCAACGCGATTGGCAGCGTTGACACGTGGACTGTGGCGCTCATCATTTTTGGTGCCTGGGGAGGCTTAGCTTCATGGACGGGACGATGGATTTAACTGCTAAAACAGAACTTGAGCTGCGTGCGATGGAGCGGGCAATTGCAAAGCAACACCTCGATAAGTTCCCCTTTCTTTCCCTCGCTTGGGGCGTCGGCAATTTAGCTTGTTGGTTAGCCGTTTGGGTGCTTTGCCTCAACGGCGTGATGCCGCTTTGGCTGGGTTTTATCATTGCGACAATCAATATCGCGGCATCCTACCTGCCATCTCATGAAGCCCAGCATTCCATATTTGCGATGCCCGGTAAGTCAAAGCGTTGGCTTAACGAGTTGGTAGGCTGGCTGAGCCCCATTCCTTTAGTCATACCTTATTCCGTATTGCGGGCAACGCACATGGAACACCACAAGCATGCGAACAATCCAGAGCTCGACCCAGATCACAGTGAGCATTACGACACGATAGGTGGCTTTTTTTGGTCTAGCCTGCAGTGGCGCCAACCTAAGCCCCATGGCAAAGAACATCCTTATTTGCGCTGTCTAAAGCGCATTGGTCGTGAAGATCTTATTCTTCACTCAGTGGCTTATCAGCTCGTTTACTTGAGCGTGCTCTGCGGCATGGCACTCAATGGTTTGGCGATTGAGGCTGCGCTGCTGTGGTGGTTGCCAAGATTCGTTGCGACGTTCTACGTTCAGTTTTACTTGTCATGGGCGCCGCATTACCCCAGCTGTGGTACCGACCGGTATAACGACACACAAAGTTTCAAGTCGCGCTTTGGCAACATCTGGTCCTCAGGTATGCAGTACCACGTCATTCACCATCTGTATCCTCGTATCCCATTGGTCCGCACACCAGAGGCTTACAGGCAAATGAAGCCGATTTTGAAAGCCCAAGGCGCACGCGTGGACGCAATCTGAAGCAAGCTAATGCGACGCTATTTGGGCGTTGCTATTAAGATAAACGCCCTGAAGTCTGACAGTGAGTGGTAGCGTTACGATGTCTTCCCAAGAGTTAAGTTTTACGGCTAACGTCGATCGGCAGTTTCTGCGTGCGGCTAATCTGCTTGACCTACCCCCTGGCCTCGCCCAGCAAATTCGGATCTGTAACGCGACGTACACTGTTCGATTTCCGGTTCGGCTGCGGGAGAGGATTCATGTGTTTACAGGTTATCGCTCTGTCCACTCCGATCACATCACCCCGGTAAAAGGCGGCATTCGTTACTCACTGGCCGTTAATCAGGATGAGGTCGAGGCTCTCGCCGCTTTGATGACCTACAAGTGCGCCGTGGTCGATGTTCCCTTTGGTGGTTCAAAAGGGGGGCTGTGCATAAATCCGAATGATTACGATGAGCATGAGATAGAGCAGATAACCCGTCGATTTGCCTACGAGTTAATAAAGCGTGATCTTATCCATCCAAGTCAGAATGTTCCCGCGCCGGATATGGGTACGTCGGCACGGGAGATGGCTTGGATAGCCGACGAGTACCAACGGCTGCACCCGACGGAGATCGATGCGTTGGCTTGTGTGACGGGCAAGCCCGTCTACAAGTCGGGAATTGCTGGACGAGTGGAAGCAACGGGCAGGGGAATTCAATTTGCACTGCGCGAATTTTTCCGTGAGCCACTGGACGTCAAACGTGCATCGCTCGAGGGTAGCTTGGATGGACAGCGCATTATTGTGCAAGGCTTGGGTAACGTTGGCTTCCATGCGGCAACGTTCCTATCGCTCGAAGACGGTGCCAAGATCATTGGCATCGTTGAGCGCGACGGAGCGCTCATGAGTGATGCGGGACTCGATGTCGCCGCTGTGAAAGAGTGGATTAATACGACGGGAGGTGTTCGGGACTTCCCGGGTGCAACCTTCATTGCAGAGGGCAGCCTGGCGCTCGAGTCCGAGTGCGACATCCTCATTCCCGCGGCACTCGAGGGCGTCATTCACGCTGAGAACGCGGCTCGCATTAAAGCAAAGCTTATTATCGAGGCGGCCAATGGGCCAGTCACCGCCGCAGCGGATGAGGTGTTGCGCGCAAAGGGTGTGGTTGTGATTCCTGATCTTTATGCCAACGCTGGCGGTGTCACTGTCTCTTACTTTGAGTGGGTAAAAAATCTCTCGCACATTCGCTTTGGTCGAATGGAGCGCCGTGCTCAAGAGGCAACACAAGCGCTCATGCTGACCGAGCTAGAGCGATTAAGTACGTTGGTAGGCTCAGATAAGTGGGCCCCCACGGATAATTTTCGGACGAATTACGCGAAAGGTGCCGATGAACTCGAGTTAGTCCGATCGGGGTTAGATGACACGATGCGCGACGCGCTACAGGCCATGCGCGTGCGATGGCACGAGGACGAAAAGGTGGATGACCTTCGGCTATCGGCTTACATGATTGCCATTCAGAAAATCGCGCTCAGCTACCAGTCAAAATCGCTGCTCTAGCTGAACGCTCTGAATCCGTCGTGCCTCCCCAAGGCGCCTTGATGAGCTCGAGCTGACGCAGCCAGCGTCAGTCAGGGTCTGCTTTCAACGCTTCGCCGTCAGAGCTTTCAAACGTCTTCGCAAAGACCTCGCCTGTTGCAATAGCAACAATGGGGAGAACCCAAATTAGACCAATCAGTAGCGGTATTGATCCGATAATAATGAGCAGCATGGCTACTAGCATGAGCCCGAAATAACGCCACCAATATAGGGTTATGGCTTTGCGAGAGGTCTCCATCGCTTCCCAGGCGCCCATATTTTTTTCAACGACTAAGTACGGCGCAAACGAGTATGCGATCGATAAATAGATGCCGGGTAAAACAAGTAAGAAGAAGCCTGCGACAATAAGTACAGCCATTAACACAAACATGACAATCAAGGGGATGGCCTGGTTATAAGGCTCCCATAGTGTACTTACGGCGGTCTCCTGCCCTGCCGCGCGTCTGATTCCTAAAAGTCCGAGTCCAACGCCAAGCGGAAATAGGATCAATGTAACGATTATCCCGATTAATGAGGCCGCGATGTCACCCGAAGTGCCTACCGTAGCCTCCTGAGCTAGTGTGATTCCAATCGATATTAGGGCATAGAGGCCGATGGCCATGAAGTAAGTAAGCTTGAAACCTACCTGTTTTTCGCGAGCGGTTTTAAGAACCTCGCCAATGCTCCAGTCGGTGTTTGTAGACATGATTCCCCCAGAAACAGTGTTATTTTGCTGAGCATGGTACGGAGATGACAAAACTTCAAGTTTCCAACCGAATCGTTTTAATCAGGGTCCGTATCGACTGGATGTTACAGTGACACTTCTACTGAACCTGGCGTAGATGTGCTTATGAAATACGATTACGACCCCATTCCCCTCGACTATCCAGCAGCACCCGACTCGGGGGAGATGCTGGCGCGTGCACAAGACTATGTGGACCAGATCTCGCGCCGCCGATCGGTGCGTCATTTTTCTGAAAAGTCCGTACCGCGGGAGGTGATAGAAGCCTGCCTCCAAGCCGCCGGATCAGCACCCTCAGGTGCCAATCATCAGCCTTGGCACTTCGCGTGTGTTAGCGACCCTGACATCAAGCGGAAGATCAGGATTGCCGCGGAGGAAGAGGAGCGAGCATTTTATGGTGGGCGCGCTGGCGATCAGTGGCTCGATGATTTACACGGGCTGGGAACAGATGCCCAAAAACCCTTTATAGAGACTGCGCCCTGGTTGATAGCAATCTTTGCGGAGCGCTACGGGTTCGATGATTCTGGTGAAAAACAGAAAAATTATTATGTGCCCGAATCGGTTGGGATTGCCACGGGGCTATTGATTAACGCGTTACATCATATTGGTTTGGCAACGCTGACACACACGCCAAATCCAATGGCATTTTTGAGCAAGATCTTGGGTCGCCCGAAGAACGAACGACCCATGATGTTACTGGTCGTTGGTCACCCGGCGGCTGATGCGATGGTGCCTAGGGCCGCAACTGTGAAAAAGCCCCTCGAGCAAATCGCCTCCTTTTTTGAGTAGCTAGCGGCATAGCCGAGAGGAGAGCGTCGTACTCGGCTGTTACGATGCCAACAGCCCTTGCATCCACGGGATGTGGGCACGGCCCATGAACATGTGACCTTGGATAAAAAACGTCGGTGCGCCAAACAGGCCAGCCGACTCTGCCTCGCGCTGTAATGAGGGTAGATCGTCATTTAACGCATCTCGGCTAAGGCCGCATGCCTCAGTGAGGCTAGTCAAAAAAGCAGTGTCATTAATGTCCTGATTTTCACACCAGTGAGCATGAAACACTCTCTCGACAAAGGCGGTCGTATCACCCTCGAGTGAGACTAACCATTGTAGTGCTTCAGTTGTATCGATGTGCCTGCAGGCGGGGTCAAACTGAAGCTCTCGAAGGTCTGCGTAATGCTGCTGCAGCCGAAACTCTGACTCGAGTCGCACTTGGTGGTGTTGACGGGTAACACGCTCATCGCTCACCTGAGTAGGAAGTGCGCGCTCTGCTGTTTGAAATGCCCGCCATTCGATGGAGACGCCATGGCTTTTAGCGAGATGAATGACGGGTTTGATGGCCAAAAAACAATCCAGTGATTTAAAGTCAATATAAGCCGTTATCATGGGTTGAGCTCATTTTGGACGTCTGGTGCATTTCCCTGTTTACCGGATAGGGCCCATTGGATGTAGGGCAAGTGCTCTCGACCAAAGAACACGTCGCCGTTTAGCACATAGGTAGGCACCCCGTAGATTCCAGTATCGAAGCGTTGACTCAGTATATCGTCGTGAAGGCGCTTACCCTCGCCGAGGATAAATTCATCGAAGCCAGAGCTATTGACCCCAGCCCTTTCCAAGCAATGCTTAACGACCTCACAATCTTCAATGTCGAGCTCTCGGCGCCAAAAAGGTGGAAATACGGCTTCCAAATAGTCGGGAATCTGATGTCGGTGGTACAGATTTACAAAGAGGATGCCCATGTTAGCTAGACTCGAATCCCAAATTTTCTCTGTACCTTTTAGTACATAGCCCTGTTGCTCAGCGTAACGTCGTGCGTCCATATAGGCGTAGCGAATCGCATTCCATATCAGTGGGCTGCGGCCACTGGACTCCACCACAGTGCCTTTATCTTTTTTGGCAGATCCCAGATAGCTTGGTATATCGAGGGTATAGGGCCGCCAGTCAAACTGAAGTCCTAGCCGGCGTTCTAGCTCCAATGTTGGTTTGACCGAAACAAAGGCATACGGACTCTTTACATCGAGATAAACAATGAGGGGGCTGTGGCTTGTGCGTAGTTCCATTTGAGTCCCGCGAGTCCGTCTGAGCGCTCTAGTCTCACCGCCAACGGCGACTATGCAAGCGCTGATATCCTGCTACTCTTGATGTAAAGAATACAGGAGAAAGCGACGTGGGTACTGCAGAGCTAATAGACACAAGGGCTGACTATCCTCGGTTATTCGAGCCCCTCGATTTGGGCTTCACCACCATCAAAAATCGCTCGATCATGGGCTCGATGCATACCGGTTTAGAAGAGATGCCCGATGGCTTCGAGCGCATGGCGGCCTTTTATGCCGAGCGCGCTGCGGGTGGTATTGGCATGATCATCACAGGCGGTATTTCGCCAAACGAAGAGGGCGGTGTTGCGGTTTATGATGAGGATGGGAATCCTCTTTTTTCCGCATCGAAGCTTAATACGGACCGCGAAGCAGAAGGGCATCGGCTGGTCACCAATGCTGTTCACGCTGCAGATCCCGACGTTAAGTTTGTCATGCAGATACTGCACATGGGTCCGTTGGCCCATAATCCTCACCTGGTTGCGCCCTCTAAGGTTCGCTCTCGGATTAGCAGACTGACACCCAATGAACTCGATGCTGAGGGCATTGAAAAGCAGATTGCTGACCATGCAAATTGCGCTCGGTTAGCGCAACAGGCGGGCTACGACGGGGTCGAGATTATCGGGTCTGCCGGTTATTTACTCTCCACATTTTTGGTTGAGAAGACTAATCAGCGAACCGATCAATGGGGTGGTTGCTACGAGAATCGAATGCGTTTTCCGCTCGAGGTGGTCCGACGTGTTCGCGCTACTGTGGGTGATGATTTCATTGTCATTTTCCGGATTGCCGCAATGGACATGCTTGAAGGTGGTATGAGCTGGGACGAGATTGCGCTCTTGGCGAAGGAGCTCGAGAAGGCAGGCGCCAGTATCATATCGACGCACTTTGTTTGGCACGAGGCGAACGTCCCAACCATTGCCACCATGGTGCCCCGAGCTGCCTTTACACGTGTCACTGCGCGTGTTCGAAAAGAAGTCAGCATTCCTCTGATCACTTCCAACCGCATCAACATGCCAGAAGTCGCTGAGGAGGTTTTGGAGCGAGGCGATGCTGACCTGGTGTCGATGGCTCGCCCCATGTTGGCTGACAGCGAGTTTATGAACAAAGCAGCCACCGGCCGTCGCGATGAGATTAATACGTGCATTGCCTGTAATCAGGCGTGTCTCGATCACACGTTTAGCATGAAGACGACGTCGTGTTTGGTTAATCCTCGAGCATGTCACGAGACTATGCTGAGCTATGAACCTACGACAGCGCCGAAGTCGGTGGCTGTCATTGGTGCGGGTCCTGCGGGCATGGCGTACGCCACGGTCGCAGCGGAGCGAGGTCATAAGGTGACGCTCTTTGATGCTGCCGATGAAATTGGTGGGCAGTTTAATTTAGCCAAGCGGGTACCCGGCAAAGAGGAGTTCCATGAAACACTTCGTTATTACAACACTATGCTCAGCAAGCTCAATGTTGACGTGAAACTGGGCCAGCGCGTTGACGCCGCTAAGCTACAAGAGATGGGATTCGATCATATCGTTGTCGCGACAGGTATCACGCCACGCACACCGGCGATCAAGGGCATCGATCATCCTATGGTCGTTGGCTACATCGACGCGATCATGGGTCGCAAGCCCATTGGTAAAAAAGTGGCAGTCATTGGTGCGGGTGGTATTGGCTTCGACGTGACCGATTTAATTACGCACGACGGCCCGTCGGGTGCCTTAGACATTGATGTTTTCGCACGTGAATGGGGAATCGATTTCGATAATCACCCTCGTGGTGGGGTGACAGGTGTTGAGCCTCAGGTTGCTAGAGCGGACCGGGAAGTCTATTTAATCCAGCGCAAATCAACACCCGTTGGTCGTGGTCTGGGTAAAACGACGGGCTGGACCCATCGAACTACCCTGGGCCGTCGAGGCGTCAACATGCTTAATGGTGTTGATTACCGGTTGATTGATGATGATGGTTTGCATCTGATGATCGAAGACAAGCCGGTTAGTCTAGACGTCGATACGGTGATCATTTGTGCCGGGCAAGAGCCACTTCGCGAACTCTACGATTCGCTCGACAGTGCAGGCGTCAGTGTTGAGCTGATTGGCGGTGCTTTTGAGGCGGCCGAACTGGACGCGAAGGCGGCGATTAATCAGGCCAGCTGGTCAGCGTCTAAACTCTGAGAGCGGTGGAGGGGAAGAAATGGCATTTTGGTATTTGAATGCGGCGGCTTTTATAGCGCTTATAGGTGCGATTTTTCACGGCTATGTAGGGGGTAAAATATACCTTGCTCACATTTATCAAAGCGAGCTTCTGCCTTTGACACGTTCATTGAGCGTTGTCTCTTGGCAGGTGTTTACCATTTGGTTGGCGGTGAGTGCCGGCGTTTTGGTCTGTGTCTCGTTAGACGCCTCGCTCGCCCTCATGGCCTATCCCATCATATTGGTCAACGTTCTGTGTGCGGCATTGTTTGTTTATCTTGGCGCGACGGGGCACGGCCACTTGCTTAGGCTGCCCGGTGCGTATTTGACAGCTGCCACAGCGGCCTTAGCCTATCTGGGCATTGCTTAGGCTTGTGACGTAACGGTGTGAAAATGACCCGCAAGCGCCGATCTGCCGATCAAACGCCGCGGGTATAGCGGTGCTTACATATTGTTGAAGATGAGTTGAGATACAAAAGAGTTGGCGTTTTTGCAGCTAACTAAGAGGCTCATATCAGCTTCGACTTCCGGGTTTTTCTCGATAAAATCACCCCACGTATTTGCCATTTGGCCACGCGCTTCATACGAGTACCAATGGTTCATTTGAACGAAGTCATATTCCACATCTTCAAAACCTAGATAGGGGAAAAAGTAATGGATTCCCCAGCCTTCGTAGCCGGCTTTGTCCATTTTCTCCTTATTGGCCTCGGCCTGCGCATAAAGTTGAGCCATGGTCGCGCCCTCTTTTAGTGTGCACTGGACGAATTGGACGGGTTGTTTTTCGTCGCGCTCTGTCATCGGAATGCGATTATGTGTCACGGCTGAATTAAACATCGCAATTGATCGATTGCAGGTTCCTGCCTCGCCGTCTGGTGAGGTTGACGAATTACTGGCTGACCATCCGCCGTATTGGTTCGCATAGCTACCCCACTCCTCGTACATGGCTTCTCCATCGGGCCAGGTGCCCCACAGAATATAGTCATAGTCACTTGTGTCGCCGCCATGCATTGGGGTCATAACGGCCTGTGCATACTTCGTGCCGACATCGGTCGAAAATTTGCCATAGGTTTCGCTCTGGGCAACGACATCTGCCATCGTTTTGCCATCATTGAGTGAACAAAAGAAAAATTCGCTCCTGGCTTCGTATTCCTGCGCTTGAACCGTCATGGAGAGTAATGCCGCTATAAGAAAAAAGATCTGCTTCATAAAATGCCCCTTGTTTAGTTAACAACCACACCGGATGTTCACCATCAGTCTAGGATAAAATTTTAGGATTTCCAGATATTCACCAGACGTGCGTGAACGCAGGGGCATTCGTCTGTATAACCCTTGAGCCAACGCGGTGGCCTGTGGTCAGTTTCCGCAGGACGACAGGCTCGGTGGAATTGTATCGATCAACGTGACGGGTAATCCCTGAGCATACAAGTCTAAGGCGTCATTAAGCGTTTGCACCGCACCTACATCGTCGCTTATTGAGGTGTTAAAAAAGCCAGCTGTACTGAAGAGTGCAACATGTCGACCGCAGGCGGGGGCAAAAATGGCGGGGATTGCCATGGGCTGCTCAATACCCGTGCCCTGGCTTGCTGAGATCAGTCCGTCACGGACACCGCTAGCGAACTCAGCTGCAGTGTAGCCATTATTGATGTAGTTGTTCGAAATCGTCGGGTCACCCAAATCCATGCGCACAAAAATGGGTGACTCGGTAATGTGATTGGCTAGCACATAACTGGGCACGTCACATCGCCACGGCGCTTCTGTTTGTAGTTCGACACAGGACTCATCTCTCAGCGGATCGTGATTTTCGTTTCGATCCGACCATGCTGACTCAATGGCTGCCGCCACGGTATCCCTTCGGTCATCATCGGGCAGGAACGGGATGTCAGGTGTGAAGTTTCCGTCGCATATTAGTTGCGTCGTGTGTCCTAACCCTTTGGCTCTGGTTGCCAGTCGGTCTCCTTGCTTGGAGACCGCGCCACAACCCGCAGATGTGCCGCTAATGGTGAATAGCCCAGAGCCTCCTAGGGGTGGTAGCGACACAGTCCCGTCATCAGAAACCGCACCCAGTTCTAGGCTATCCATTGCAGCGTTCAGAATATTGGCTCCCTGAAAGTGAATTCTGAACTCCGGTACCGTGTCGGTGGCTGCAATAATCACATCCGAGCGTTGCCCCGCAAAATTGTCGGAACTGCAGTAGTGGAGAAATACTTTATTTGCGTCCGGTCTAAGATTTGCCTGGTCTTGACTAAAAATACCCTCGAACTCTGAGCCATTTGGCGCACTGCTACTGGTCATTCGATCATCACCACCGGAGCACCATCGAGCGGCACAGTCCTCTCCTATACATCCGCCGCCACCTTGAAAATTGATCGACCAATTTTGCTCCCCAGCAACAGTTGCTGCGCGCTGTATGAACATGATTGCTTGGCTACCATCATTACAGATCGCGTTTTCACCGGAGAGGGTGACACGCTTAAATGAGGTGCCAGTGACGACTGATGACTCTGGGGTATCGACGCAATCGAGCGCTTCAGAAAACAGGGGCGTTTCGGGCGGCGCCGGTGGCGTTGGTGTCACGATGGGTGGCGGGGTTTGTTCAGGGCTGCCGCCTCCGCCACAAGCTGAGAGAGATAAGGCGATAACTATGATTACTGAACGCATGGCAGAAAAATTCCTTCGTTATCAGAAATGGATCGGTCTCTATACGGAGCTTTTTAGGAAATCCGTCGATCTCGGCGACTAAGCAATATCGCAATCTGCTATCTGTCAGCCGGGAAGGACTGTTCGGGATCACCCTCTTTCCATACTGGATATTTCGCCATAACGGTGGTGAACAAGTTGCTTGTCAACAAGATGTCGAGCCACTTGCGGGTCATGGAGTAGGGAGCTTGCCCCCACCAGATGAGGTCGACAGCGGCAAATTGCCTGACAAAGGGCATCACAGCGACATCCACCGCGGACAGCGAGTCTCCCCTTAAGTAGCAATGATCAGTCAGTAGTTGCTCAAGCTGATCAAGAAAGAGTTCACCCTGCTCTCGGTACCACTGTTCGCTCTGCTCAGGGAATCTAACGGCGTACTTATAGCGATCTAGCCAGTGCTTAAACGTATTGTCACAGCAATTGATAAGTGGGTCCTGCAGACCCTGACCTTTCAACCAGTGATCCGTATCCCTCTGATCGAGCGCCCATGCCATAACATCGAGACTTTCGTCGATGACACGTCCATTGGTTTCAATGAGAACAGGTACAGTGCCTTTTGAAGAGGCTTCCAGCATGTCCGCGGGCTTATCTTTAAGGGCCACTTCGCGCAACCCAACCTCGATGCCAGCATAAACAATAGCCATCCGTGCGCGCATGGCATAGGGGCAACGTCTGAAGGAGTAAAGGATGGGTGATCGAGACATACGGAGAGTATAAGAGCGGAGCTGGGATCATCAAAATCGAATGGGCCATATTCAGTCAAATGATGCACATCGGTCGCATCATCATTTTCCTTGGTGCATTATGCGTGGCCACATTGGGGAGATCAGCATGTCAGCTAAGCAGTCAACGTCATCCACCTTCTATCCGCCTGTGCGCACCCTCATGGGACCCGGGCCGTCTGATGTATCGCCACGTGTTCTGGCAGCCTCGGCTCGCCCGACTATAGGCCATCTTGACCCCTTATTTGTGGGGCTCATGGATGATGTGAAGCGACAGCTGCAATACGCTTTTCAAACGCATAACGAACTGACGATACCGCTGTCGGCACCCGGCTCTGCCGGCATGGAAGCCGCCTTCGTCAATCTGGTGGAGTGTGGCGATAAAGTGATCGTCTGCCAGAACGGCGTGTTTGGTGGTCGGATGAAGGAAAACGTTGAACGCTGTGGTGCAACTCCCATCATGGTCATCGATCGTTGGGGTGATCCCGTTGACCCGGAGAAGTTAGAGGCGGCTATCAAGGCACATCCAGACGCCAAAGTGGTGGCTTTTGTACATGCCGAGACGTCGACAGGGGTGAGAAGCGATGCGCAGACCCTGTGTCATCTTGCCAAGTCCGCGGGAATGTTAGTGATTATGGATGCGGTGACCTCGTTAGCAGGTATTGACTTAAGGGCAGATGAATGGGGTGCAGACGTGGTGTATTCCGGAACGCAGAAGTGCCTGTCGGGCCTTCCAGGCATCTCGCCGATCACCTTTAGCGATGATTCCGTAGCGGCCATCAAAGCGCGTAAACACAAAGTTCAGAGCTGGTTTCTGGATATGAATCTAATCATGGGTTACTGGGGGGAAGGCACCAAGCGTTCTTATCATCACACCGCCCCTGTTAATGCGGTTTATGCGCTTCATGAGGCACTGCTCATGCTCGAGGAAGAGGGCTTGGAAGCGAGCTTTGCGCGTCACAAAGCAAATCACCTCTCTTTGGCTAACGGTTTGTCACAGCTTGGGCTGGAGCTTGCGGTGGCGGAGGCATGGCGCTTACCCCAGCTGAATTCTGTCTTGATACCAGAGGGTGTCGATGATGCCGAGGTTCGTAGTCGCCTTCTGAACGAATTTGACCTCGAGGTGGGTGCTGGACTCGGAGAACTCGCTGGGAAGCAGTGGCGCATTGGTTTAATGGGAACAAGTAGCAGCGCAGTGAACATCAATCGATGCCTGACGGCATTTGAGACTGTTCTGCCATGATGGACTGATGTGCCATCGGCCGATCGTTTGCCTTACCGGACGAGTTAACGCCAGGCAAATCGAGGCTGATCGTAGTGAAGCACCCGCGTTGACCTGCCTTGAATCACTACCTCTCGAAACTGATAGAGAAACGCCGCTGTTGGTGCGTATATCTGGTCAACGCTCAATTTCATAGACAAAATTTCTTGACCACTGTCGGGGCTGGCGTCGAAATGTGGCGCGTTAGGGCGGGCGAGTTCATTGAGACTGACAGTATGGATAGATGCGACCTCATCAGGGTTAGGATGTAGCGCCGATACATCCGTTCCAGCCCACAGAACAACGGGTGTAATGCGGTAGCCTGACCGAGTGATGTAGTCGTCCATGATGCCGATTATCGCCTCAGGCGTAAGTGGCAGATTTATTTCCTCGTGCAGCTCTCTCAGTGCGGCTTCTGATGCCGTTTCATCGCCATCTAATCGGCCTCCCGGGAGTGCCCATTGACCACTGTGGGCGCGTAATGTCTGAGCTCGTCGGGTAAGCAGTACAGCAGGTGAATAATCGCCACCTTCCACCAGCACGATGGCCACTGCTGCCGCGCGGAGCTGACCAAGTGGTTGGGGACAGGCCTCGAAATCACTGAGATTGTCGGCCATGGCAAGCCGCAAAACGTCACTGTAAGTATTAAAAGAAATAGGCTGCATGCGTATCTCTTATCTGTTGCGACTTATGTGAAAAACGAGTTGAACAGCTGCTTAGGATCCGTAGCTGTCTACCGCAGTGAGCATGCGTGTAACCAGCGTTCGCTCCGCATCTGTTAACTCTGGTCTCCACACTTCGAAAATGAGAACAAATCTATCCTCGCTCGAACGATTCCAAGCCTCGTGCTCGATCGTATCATCGAATAAAAATGCCTCGCCCACGTTCCATGAGCGGGTGTTATTTCCGACACGAAATCCGCATTCGTCGGGAATGATCAGCGGTAAGTGCCCAATGAGGCGACTATTTATCATACCGTTATGTGGTGGTATCGAGGCACCGGCTTTAAGGCGTGAGAAAAGAATATTTGGGCAACGTTGCCCGGAGAACACAAGTGGCAGTGCCTGCATAGCTTGGGTGGTTGTTGGGCAGAGCGCCTGGTTCTCGTGGACCGCCTCGCCGTTTTGCCAAAGATAAAACGCGCCCCAGTCCGAATTACCCGCCATACCATGGGCGTCAAAAACAGGGCGTTCGTTACCTTCTGTCAAATAAGGATCAAATGATGTGCCATGATGAATGAGCGCGTTCAGCTCTTCCAAAATGTCGCATGTCTTCGATTCTAATTCGCCTAGCCACGGGAACGAGTCCCGCGGGTGGAACTCATGGACGGGAAGGTCGGGAATCATGATGTGGCGCGGCTGTGGGTAGTAAATTCGGCGTTTCCCTAAGAGCAAGTCCACTGCGCCGTGCATTCGCGGCGTGCAGCGCTCGGTATCGGCCAGCAAGGGTTGAACCTCCTGTGTCATATGCGCGCTAAAGGCGGCTTGTAGCTCTTGTAGCCGGGTTTCTGCGCGAAGGAACTCAACACGTATCTCTTGCACCATGTCTGGGTGCAGTGGACTGAGAGTCAACCCGCGCTGATAAAAAGCAGCGGCTGCTTTAGGTTTTTTTTGTGCGTAGAAGGCGTCTCCTTTGACTACGCAAGCGCGTGCATTACGCGCGTCGTGTGCTATTGCACGATCCGCAGCATCATGCGCGGCTTCGTAGTCGCCCATGTTCCGACTGGCCAGTGCAATCACGCCCCACACCGTGGTGTTATCAAGTCCAAGTGTCACCGCTTGTCGCGCCATTAAAACTGCGTCTTCGGGCTTTGTGGCCCGCAATGCGGCAATCGCATCGCCGAGAAGTTGTTGGGGGTTGCTGCTGGAGTGCGTGCCGGTATTCATGTCAGGTATATCCCGATAAATGTAATGTAGCCTATTATTATGCAAAAAAAAGGGGGGCTTTCGCCCCCCGTTTTACACTAGTTAAGTCGGCGCTTTAGAACTTGACGGTCACACCTGCAAACAAGTAGGTGCTTACCGAAAACAAGCCAGGATAGGTGTTGTTGTTACCTGGTGCCGTGCCTGATGAGGTTGAGACAGGTGCATCGACTCCGAGGATGTTGTTAGCACCTAAACGCACCTGCACATTTTCACTGTAATCATAGGTAGCAGCAATATCCAGGTAGTTACGCTCTTCCATTGAATCTTCCAGGTAGCCACGAGATTCTTCTAGACCGTACAGATCTGTTTCACCGATATGACGCCATGTTGCAGAGACGGTCACGTCGTATGGAGTCATCCATGTTGCCAGGAAGCGGTGCTTATATTCAGATCTTGGCAGTTCACAAGGTCCGGCGTAACGACCAGCACATTCAATTGCGTCATCACCTGGGATGGCCACGTTATAAATGGAATCCAAGAATGTTGCCGCGTAGTCGAAATTGACAGTACCCATGTCGTTTAGATCGAGCATGTAGGTTACGTTTAAATCGACACCTTCGGTTGCAAATGTCGAAACGTTGACATTCTGCGTGCTAATACCCGAGAGGCCGCCGTCAGCTGTTTCGCTTAAGAGGTGAAGCGTACCCGCAGCGTCGCGATTAATGTTCACACAGAACGCTGGGTCACCGGTTTCTAGACATCGATCTAGCGAAGTTTGTCCAGGTACAACACCGATTGCATTGGTCACTTCGATGTCAAAGTAGTCGATTGCAATTGACAGGTTCTCGATCATGCTAGGCGTGATTACAACACCAAACGTGGTCGTCTCGCCTTCTTCAGCTACCAGGTTAGGGTTACCACCTGTGATCAGGTTGAACTGACCCGCAGCTGCAGGCTCGACGTTTCCATATTGTGCCGCCGAAAGACCAGTATTTGCACACTGCGCTTGCGTGGCTGCTGGCGTTGGTCCCGAACAAGGATCGCCGTCACCGTTAACGGGTGTTAGTTCAAAAAGGCCTGTATTAATGCCTACGAACAGGTCAAAGACGTTCGGCGCACGGATAGCAACCGATTGGTTGAAGCGGAAGCGCACTTCGTCATTTGGCGCCCAGCTGATACCCGCAAAGTAAGTGTCTGCATCGAATGTGTTCGATGTGCCATTACCGTTGGTTGTGTAATCAGAGAAACGATAGCCCGCTGTAAGGCCAAGCTCCTGAATCATAGGCTGACCC
>ERZ802822.1212-NODE-1212-length-16660-cov-7.117952_pt1 | contig 16660 bp, 15 predicted proteins | sample MGYA00345649_ERZ802822 | MGnify/ENA primary metagenome ERZ802822 (study PRJEB30503, sample SAMEA104212359) | marine metagenome | biome: Westerlies Biome; feature: [SRF] surface water layer (ENVO:00010504) within the epipelagic zone...; material: water...
AATCCAAATTGTGATTATGGATGTTGCCAACGGCGATGGTGTAGGCACCCTCGTCACTCAAATTGAGGAAAAAGCCAGCATTGGTCGTCCGACTATCTTTTATTTGGCAATCGCGCCGAGCCTTTTCGGCCCCGCCGTGCAGATGTTGAAGACTGCTGGGTTGGCAAGCCCACAAGCTCGGTTGGTTGTGGAAAAACCATTGGGCAATGACAGCGCATCATCGCGCGCGATAAACGAAAAACTGACCACAGTATTTAACGAGCATCAGATATACCGGATTGACCATTATCTGGGCAAAGAAACAGTACAAAACCTGCTGGCCCTGCGTTTTGCCAATCGATTTATCAATGCACAATGGGATAACACCTGCATTGATCATGTTCAGATCACGGTTGCCGAGACCGTGGGTATTGATGGTCGTTTTTCTTACTACGACCAAGTCGGGCAGCTGCGCGATATGCTGCAGAACCACCTCATGCAGCTGCTGTGTCTGGTGGCCATGGAGCCGCCAAACACCATGACCGCGGCGGATATTCGCGACGAAAAAGTAAAAGTTGTGCGGGCGCTCAGAGTCATCGACGAAACAAGCGTGGCTGACCATGTGGTGCGCGGGCAGTACACCGGCGGCTGGTACCAAGCAGAGGAGCTAACAGGGTACTTGGAGCTTGAGGATGCCGATAATCCTCAATCCGATACCGAGACCTTTGTCGCGGTCAAAGCTTTCATCGACAATTGGCGCTGGGCCGGAGTGCCATTTTACGTCCGTACGGGTAAGCGCATGGGCGAAAAGGTCACGGAGATTGTGATCACCTACAAAACGCTGGCGCATAACATCTTTGCCTCCCACGAAAACGCCCCTAATCGGCTCGTGATCCGCCTGCAGCCCAACGAGGGCATTGAGATGCATATGCTGTCAAAGCAGCACGGTATTGAAGCGGGCACTGCGTTAACGCCGCAGGCCCTTGATCTAAACTTTTTGTCGGCCTCGGGCATTGATCGCATACCGGATGCTTACGAGCGACTGTTTCTCGATGTATTCCGCGCGGATCAGTCTTTGTTTGTCGGACGCGAAGAGGTAGAACAATCTTGGCTGTGGTGTGATCGTTTGATCAGCGCTTGGGAGCACAACCGTTTGAAGGTAAAGCCCTATGCTGCGGGCACCAAGGGGCCTGCGCAATCTGACCTGCTGATCGGTCGCGACGGACGCAGTTGGCATGAGTAGCGCCAGCGAATCCTATGCGAAGCCAAAAAAACGGATTTTTGCCAATACTGAGGCCTTAGATGAGGCTCTGGCTCAATATGTTGAGGAAGCGCTCTTGGAGGCGGTAGGAAGTCGCGGCAGGGCAAGCCTCGTCGTCTCCGGCGGCTCGACGCCTCGCGGTTTTTTCAAACGCTTGGCCGATAAGCCATTGCCTTGGCAAAAAATTGAAATCACGTTGGCCGACGAACGCTGGGTGACAGTTGACGACCCAGACAGTAATGAGGGGCAGGTGCGCACATTGCTGCCAGAGCAGATCTTAGACGGCTTTTTATCGCTACGTGGGGCAGGGGACGATGCAGTCGCTCAGGTCGCCATACTCAATACACGGCTGGCCGAACAGCCTCCATTTGACGTAGTGATTCTGGGTATGGGAACCGACGGTCATACGGCGTCGCTATTTCCAGACGCTGTCCAGCTCTCCGAAGGGCTCGATATCACTAATCCGAAGGCTTGCCTCGTTGTTGATCCGCCCCAAGCACCGTATCAACGCATCAGTATGTCACTTGCCAGACTGTTGCGATCCGAGCAGATGGTTGTGCATGTCACAGGTGCGCAAAAGGCAGAGGTACTATGCGAGGCGTGGCGGGGCAATGATCCGCATCGGTTTCCTATCGCCGCCGTACTGCACCAGCAGTGCACTCCGGTCAGTATTTTCTGCGACCACAACCTTGCGATCGCGGACTAACTCGCCGTAGGCCAAAACGTAAACTGACCGGGAAGCACATAGATTAACGCCACAAGCAGCGCTACAGCCGTGAGCATGCCGAGGCTCACTAAACTCACATTGAGGCGATGCAGGCGATTGAATGTCTCATCGTCAGCAGCATCACGTGCAAAGTTGATGCTAGGTATCAGGCGCATCGCCGAGTAAAACAATATTGTCATAAGACCGGCCAAGCTCACCAACAGCAGAGCGTAGCGCGAAGGAACCGCAGAGACCGTCGATCCAATGGCAGCGGTACCGGCGAAGAACAGGCCACCGAAAACTGCAAAGCGGTGATAGGTCACCCAGTAACGGCGCAAAAAAATTCCAGCTGAATCCTCTGCAAGCGAGCCGACCGCAATCGGTGCAACGGCAGCCGTACCGAAAATAAGAGCGCCAAGGTAAATCGCTAATAGCGAAATGTAGCTGGCCATCAAATAGGCTTCGCTCAGGTGGTACATGGCGATTCAAAACCTTGTGTTGTGGTGAGCGATGATCATAGAGGCGGATGGCTAGAAGATCGCCAGCGACAGTTAGACCTGAGTTGGAATCACGGTAGCTGACACCGCGCCTTTGCCGAAGGGATCAGCAAGGCTGCTGAAATGTTGATAGGGACGCCTACGGATCAATACTGTTGTTCTGGCCGGCTGATGTCAGTGTATATCTCATGGCTGCCGTCACGCTTGAGCAACAACACTTGGTAGGGCATGAATTTGTCGCCGACCTCCATGCCCGGGCTCCCGACTGGCATGCCGGGTACGGCGAGGCCTATAGCCTCGTCCGGTGGATTATCAAGGAATTGAGTCACTAATTTGATCGGGATATGTCCTTCGAACACGAAACCATTTTCAGCAACGGTTGTGTGACAGGATTGATATCGCAATTGAATGCCAAGCTGGCGTTTTAGTGCTGCTAGAGAGGTAGGGTGACTTGACTCAACCAGAAATCCCTTTTGTTCCGCATGGGCTATCCAGTCGTTGCAACATCCACAAGATGGCGATTTAAAAACCTCGAGGGTATGCGCATCTGAGCTGAGATAGGCCGGCAGTTCGGCGCCCATTGCCACCATGGGGTATGAACTCGCAAGGATAAGCCCGACTGCATACTTGGCCAGCCAACCCATCAAGCACGGCTCTCAGCTTCTTTGAGGTAACGGCGTATAAAGTGCCTGACCTCTCGAGAGGCAGAAGTATCCTGCTCTTCGCACAGCTCAATGAACTTTTTTTTGTCCTCGGCGTTAATTTTAACGAGCAGCGAAGAGTCTTTTTTCTTGGTCACAGCCATTGACTTCCCCAAAAAACGTATATACGTTAGATATCGTTTGTAAGTTTGTTGTATTTACATAAAGACGCTATCGTTGATACTATGTCGTATTATTGTTACAGATAAATTACAAACACGACCGATACTTCCTATGTATCGGAGATAGCAATTGAATCGGAGGACGATATGAAATTACTCATTACCTTACTGATTGGCTTGATGGCGACATCGTTCGTGCATGCCAGAGATGCTGTAAAAACCAACGCGATAGACAGTTGGGGATACCAGCAAGATCATCTGGTGTTAAATCTTCACAACGGCGAGACCATACTTGTAGAACCAAAACTGTGCTCTATTGAAGACTTTAACCAGCGCATGACCAGTGGCGCGGATTTGAGCTTGGAGATCACAGCGAATCGAGTTCACGACGGCGTACCGTTCTACATCGTCGATCAACGCAGTGAGCGGAACGAAAAACTGCGCTGCAGGGTCGCAAGTCTGAATTCATAGGTTTAGCCAGTAACGTTATGCAGATTATCCCAGATATCGTTTTACTAACGATCAAAACAGATCTGCAAAACCTTGCTCGCTTGTCATTGATGCCTGTGTCGAGGCACAAAACAGCTGCCTAATGGCAAACGTTTAAAGGTCCGATATAGGTTTCAAATGAGACTGTTACAGAGGGGGAGAAAGAGGACTCGACGAGTCCTCTTTTTTTTTGCTGGCCAGAGCGCCGTAAGCTGACGGAGACCATGACCTGATCGCCTGTTCCAGTCGTCGTTTAAGTCGTATCGATGAAGTAAATCCCAGCAAACGCCAGTGCTACGCTTACAACCAACCCAAAACCCGCCTTCGAGGCGTCGCTGACAATCAATCCTCGCGCCCTTTGTCGATCTTCACTACCAAGGTGTAAGGTCATCGCGAGTTCTCTGCCCGCCAGTAGGCCCAAAAATACCCACGTGGTGCTCATCGGCATGTCATTGAGTTCCTTAAAAAAGAACAGAATGAGTCCGTAGGCGATATCAATAAGGCTTGCTGCTCGGATGTCAGCAACCCCTTGTTTAGACCGAACGATTTCCTGTATGGCGCCGCCCTTCTGGTAGAACGTATAGCCCTGCATGACGACTAGTGTGACAGTGCCAAATATGAGCCAGTTAAAAGATAGCTCCCGCGGCAAGAATACAAAAATATTGGCAAGGTCTTGAATCAGCCACTGACTCCACAGAAACGCCGTCGCGGCCCATTGGATGACAACCCACCGAGACGAGGCAGACGGTTCAAGCGGGTTAAGGAATGAGGCGACGAATTTTCGCAAGCCGACATAGAGCAAGATGGCCACAACGAATGCGACCAGATACCCCAGCAATGATTTGAACAACATTGATTCAATGTTGCCTGGCGCAAAAACGCTCAAAACTAAGAATGTTGTGCTAACAGGAATACCTAGCCTTGTGAGAATCAGAAGGGTCAGCGGTGCGGCGATATGAAGCCAGCTGATGCCATTGACGGGTTCAGGAAATTTGGCCAGTCGCCCGTATGAGGGGTCTCCTGCATTTACCACCCATCCATATAGCAAAACCGCAACTAGGATCGAAGATGCAAAGATCCAAAGGACCCACCAACGCCGATTTGCGTTGGCAGATAAAAATGTTCCGAGCGTTTGAATCGAATCGTTGGACACCACCGAATAGGCCGCCAGCGTGAACCCAACGATCATTAACGCTTCATTCAGGCCCATGCAGTCTCTCCCTGTGCCCAGCAGCTGGTTCAATCAACGGATCTTGAAGTTCCATGAGTAGCAGAACAGTGTTTGGTGCCCAGAGAGAGACTCGAACTCTCACGCCATATTGGCACTAGAACCTAAATCTAGCATGTCTACCAATTCCATCACCTGGGCGGAGGCGCAATGTTACGTAGCAGACTAAACGAACACAATAATAATGCGCCTAATTATCGATAGACTTGCTCGGATTCAGTTGCTCGGTCCACTGCTGCTCAGTTCGATCTGCGTGCCGGATATCCTTGCCCTTGACCTGATAAATAACATACTCACTGATGTTCTTGGCATGATCTCCGATGCGCTCGAGCGCTTTTGTCGCCCACATCAGCCGCACCGTACGCTCTATTTCTTCTGGATTGTTCTGCATCGCCGCAATCGATTGGCGTACTGTTTTGTTATAGGCACGGTCGATCTTTTCATCGTCCTCAAAGACACGAAGGGCAGCCTCTACATCAGAGCGGGCAAATGCGTCCAAGGTTCTTTTTAAGATTTTGACGGCACTGGTATGAATCTTCCTGAAGTCCGCATATTGATCGTCCGGTTGCGTCAAATCGCCGAAATCGATTGCGATGGAGGCAATACGGTCAGCCTCATCACCGATTCGTTCAAGGTCAGTAATTACCTTCATCACGCTCACAACCGCTCGAAGATCTCCTGCTGTTGGTTGTCGTTTCGCCAATATGGCGACGCATTGATCATCAATTTCAACTTCCAGTTGGTTCACAGTTGGCTCTTGATCGCGGACATCTTCGGCGAGCGTCACGTCATGCGTCACCAACGCACTACACGCGTTGTTCACCTGCAGTTCCACCAAACCGCCCAACTCCATCAGAGTGTCACGGATCTGCGAAAGCTCTTGCTCATATTGCTCAGAGATGTGTTTCACGCTTTCAATACTCTCAATCTTTTAACCGTAGCGACCCGTTATATAGTCTTCTGTCTGCTGGTGCACAGGGTTTAGAAAAATCTGGTCAGTGGCGCCAATTTCTACAATCTCTCCCATATGCAAAAAAGCCGTGTAGTCGGATACCCGAGCCGCCTGCTGCATATTGTGAGTGACAATCACTATCGTGTAGTCGTTCTTAAGCTGATGGATGAGTTCCTCAATCTTCAGGGTCGATATCGGATCTAGCGATGAAGCAGGTTCGTCAAGGAGCAGTACAGATGGCTTAATGGCAATGGCCCTGGCAATGACCAGTCGCTGCTGCTGTCCTCCCGATAGCGCCAGAGCTGGGTCTTTGAGCCGGTTCTTCACTTCATCCCACAAAGCTGCGCTTTTAAGCGCCCACTCGACCTGTTCCTCAATTTCGACCCTAGAACGATAGCCCTGCATTTTTAATCCGAAGGCAACGTTGTCGAATATGCTCTTTGGAAAGGGATTTGGCTTCTGAAAGACCATGCCAATCTTGCGCCGCAGCTCGGAAACGTCAATTGGGTCATGATTGATTTCAGCGCCATAGAATTTGATGCTTCCTGACGTCTTAACTCCGTCGATTAGATCGTTCATCCGGTTGAAACAGCGGAGCAGCGATGACTTGCCACAACCAGAGGGGCCGATGAATGCGGTTACGCTCTGTGCCTGAACATCCATTGAGATTCCGTTCAGTGCGGGCTCACTGCCATACCACATCGATAAGTCACGCATCTCTAGACACGCTCTTCCCGAGTCAACCTCAGGCGTCCCTTGGGGGTCTTGTTCTGTCATCGCTGTATTGCCCTACGTCTCGACGTCTCTGTAGATATGCTCTAGGCGATTACGGAGTGTAATTGCCGCCAGGTTGAGCCCCACAATCAAACCGACCAAGACGAGCGCAGTGGCGTAGACCAAGGGCCGCGCCGCTTCTATGTTGGGGCTTTGGAAACCGACGTCGTAAATATGGAAGCCAAGATGCATGAATTTGCGATCGAGATGCAAGTAAGGAAATATGCTGTCGACGGCGAGGGCAGGCGCTAGCTTTACAACACCGACAAGCATCAATGGAGCAACCTCACCAGCCGCTCGGGCGATAGCCAAAATAACACCAGTCAGGATTGCAGGCCTCACGGCAGGAAGAACGATCGAAAAAAGGGTTTCAGCCTTCGTCGCGCCCAGCGCTAGTCCACCTTCACGCATTGACCTTGGGACTCTCGTCAAACCCTCTTCCGTCGATACGATAACCACCGGGAGCGTCAGCAGCGCCAACGTGAGAGATGCCCAAAGCAATCCCGGAGTGCCGAAGGTTGGGGAAGGGAGCTTCTCAGGGAAGAATAGCTGGTCGATATTGCCTCCTAGGAAATAAACAAAAAAGCCTAGCCCGAAAACACCAAAAACAATCGAAGGTACGCCAGCGAGATTGTTGATAGCGATTCGTATAACGCTTACCAGGACACCGGGCTTCGCATATTCATGCAAATAAATGGCTGTAATGACGCCCAACGGTGCGACCATCACGCTCATAAGCAGCACCATCAGGACCGTGCCAAAAATCGCAGGAAAAACGCCGCCTTCGGTATTGGCCTCACGTGGGTTTTCGGTGAGGAATGAACCAATATTGGCGATAAAGTTGCTCGCTTTGCTCAAAGTGCTCATTTGATTCGGCTGACGCGCCGAATACAGCTCAGCGAGCTTAATTTCTGCAACACTACCTTGTGCCAATTGAACATAAACCGACCCTCTATCGAGATTTTCGTAGAGTTTCCTCAACTGCATCGAAACTTTTTTTATCGATACCTCCAGCACTTGGACACGCTGGGTCAATAACTGGTTGTTGGGTATGCTGTCAGCTGTTTGATTTAAGAACCGAAGTTGCGATCGAGCTTCCTCAAGTTGAACACTGATCCGGCGGACTTCACCGCTCTCCAAGGACGCGATTTGACGCCGCGTCTCGCGAACTTGCTCCAATCGACGCTGCAGCTTTTCCATTAGCAGTGCAGGGCTGTCTGAGCTAGTTCTCGGGAAAACCTTCTCAGGCTCATTTGGTGCCGAAAGCGCAAGCGGCATGCCGTAGAGATCACCCCATTCCATGCGCTGAAAGACGGTTAGGTCTTTCGGGTAGCTTGTACCGTTAACTTGAGCAGAAAACACCCATCGAAAATCTGGCGGATTCAAGCGCCGACTGCCCGACTTTACCAACCAGCGTTCTACTGTCGCGCTTTCCCCTGCAGCACCCTGCAATGAACGGCCACTTTCCAAGAATTGTTCGATAGGAACACTTTCGACCTCAATGATCCGACCATACAGCTGCCGGCTTTCGCCAAACGTGTTCGTGTAGTCGATTTGTGCGATGTCGGCGGGCCAGAAGTGCGCCGATCCTTTCACAAATAGCAAAAGCAACATGCCAAAAAGCGCACACAGGCTCGCACCAATGGCTGCTGCATTGAGCCAAATCCACTGCTCAGAACTCTTCAGCCGAGGGCGCGAAGCGCTCTTTGAAGCACCTGTAGCGGTAGACAGATCAGAGGTTTCCAAACCGACTCCTTAGACGCTGTCGGATTACCTCAGCAACGGTGTTGAGCAAAAAGGTGAACACGAACAGTAACAGCGCTGTCAAAAAGAGAATTCTATAGTGGCTACTATCAAGTTCTGATTCTGGTAACTCGATTGCAACGTTGGCAGCGAAAGTGCGCATCCCCTCAAAAATGTTGAAGTCAGTTAAAGGCGTGTTACCCGTCGCCATGAGTACAATCATGGTCTCTCCCACCGCACGCCCAATACCAATGATAATTGCTGAAAATATCCCTGGGCTGGCGGTTAAAATGACAACATTCGTTAACGTTTGCCATCGAGTCGCTCCAAGTGCGAGCGAGCCTCGGATCAAGTGGGCGGGTACCGAGTACACTGCATCCTCGGCAATCGCAAAGATCGTTGGTACCACCGCAAAACCCATCATCATGGCGACTACGATCGCATTTCGCTGATCGTAGTCGAGCCCCAAGTTCGTCCTTAACCATCTTTTTGTATCACCCGAAAACAAATAGTTTTCGACGAATGGCGACGCCGCATCAGCAATCGCCAAGGCAGCGAACAAGATCGGGATTATTGCCAGGGCATGCCAGCCGTCGATCCGAGTGGTTGCTCGTGACGACAGTGATGCGATGGCAAAACCGAACGCTGCAACGCAAATAGGCAAGACAATGAACGCGCTTAGTACAGACGTCAGGTTATTTTCGACGATAGGTGCAAGCCAAAGTCCACCAACAAATCCAAGCACTACAGTCGGTAGAGCGGCCATGGTTTCTAGGCTTGGTTTGACCCAGTTGCGCATCGCTGGAGCCATGAAGTAGGCCGTGTAAATCGCCCCCATAACACCCAATGGCACCGCAAGCATCAGCGCGTAAAAGGCAGCTTTTAGGGTACCAAGCGTCAGCGGAACAAGTGAAAACTTAGCCTCAAAGTCGTCGTCAGCCGAAGAGGACTGCCAGCTAAGAGTGGGTTCCTCGTAGCCCTCGTACCAAACCTTCTCCCATAAACTGCCGAATGAAATTTCAGGGTGAGGGTTCCATATCTCGTATGAGACGATGCTTTCAGGGTTTGCACCAATGATTAGGCCGTCTGATCGCGGTGTCACAGACATAGGTGCATCTATCGCGACGTTGGCCTGGAGTTTCGCAATATTGCGCTGCGAGGTAGTAAAAAATAGATGTATGTCACCGAATTCATCTACAGCGACAAATCCTTTGCGACTTGGTTCAGGAATCAGTTTTCGAACGCGCTGGTGCAGCGAGAATTCTCTTAGTTCATTCAGACTGGTTCCCGAATCTGCTTTCAACACGCTGAACTGCTTCAACGACCGATCCTCGGAGGCAACGATCAGGGAATGTCTTCCCTGCAGAGCCGCAACGGCGGCAATACCCTGACCAACTTGTGTTACCCGACCGAGATAACTGCGCTTGGGTTGCTGCAGATTAGCGATATCCAAGATCTCAATGCCACCTTCATCGTCCAAAACAAACAGCCATTCATTTCTTGGCCCTAAAGACAGCCATGTCCCTTGAATGCTGGTTTTAATAACGGCCACCTCAGGAGCTGGCAAAGAGCTTCCGCGCTTGACCTGGCTATACCGGTGGAGCGTGACCTGGTCAGCGTTAGCAAAAGCAACGACCAAAGTTTGATCAAACCAATGCAGATCAATGACTGAACTTGCCTCGACATCAATGGCGCTAGCGTTGAAGGAAAATTTTGCTTGCGAAACGACCTCGCGCTGACCATCAACAAAAATGGCCTCGTGATCAGCAGAGATAAAATTTAAGCGCCCCTCTTCATCGAGCAGGGCATAGGTATTCGGCGTCGGGTATACGCGAAAAATGTTCGCAATTTGGAAATTCAGATCGAAGGATGCAGTGGGTCGACCTAGGGCCCTGTCATAGAACTCAATAATGCCGTCGGCGCTAATACGTGTCGCTATCTCGCCATTTTCGTTGGAACCGACATACAAGGTTGTCCGCTCTGCTACAGCAAGCGTTGCACCTTTTTCGATGCTGGCGGGAAAGAAGATCGGTGCAACAACCCAAACGAGGAATGCGAAAATGGTAGCGATAGCCAAGAAGACGCTGCCGCCGCCTATGGTGACCACCCATCGAGTTAAGAGGTCTATCCATCCTCGTCGCTTCGCCTTGCTGCTATAGAACACTGGGCCACCCAAAAAGTGCGATCACTAAAATACATCACTCATCAAATGAGTGCCTTGCGCAGTTCGACATTTGCAATGTCGGGCTGTAAGGGCACGTAGCCGTCTTTTTCGACGATCGCTTGTCCTTCCTTTGAAAGAATGAATTTAATGAATTCGCGTTCGAGCGGTGGAAGAGACTGCCCTGGCTTTTTGTTGATGTAGAGATACATATATCGAGAAAAAGGATACTCGCCGCTTATCGCATTCTGCGCCGTGGGCAAAAGCACCGCCTTACCGGTGTTGAGTCTCAAGGCTTTGACTCCTGATGTTTTGTAGCCCAACCCCGAGTAGCCAATGCCGTTGAGCGTTGAAGCGACTGCCTGAACCACAGATGCAGACCCCGGTTGCTCGTTGACATCATTTTTGAAGTCCCCAGAGCACAGGGCAGACTGCTTGAAATAGCCGTATGTGCCCGAAACCGAGTTGCGCCCAAAAAGTTGGATGGGGCGCTCTTGCCAGCTGCCTGTCAGCGCTAGCTCGCCCCAGAAGTCTATGGGCTGCCGCCCGCCGCAACGCAGAGTGCTGGAGTACAAAGCATCCAGCTCTTGCAGGGTAAGTTGATCTAATGGATTGTCTTTGTGCACGTAAATGGCCAAGGCGTCCATTGCGACTCTCAGCGCTGTGGGCCGATAGCCAAAGTTCCTCTCGAAAGGTTCTGTCTCCTTGGCACGCATGGGCCGACTCATGGGCCCAAGGTTAACGGTGCCTTCCGCGAGAGCTGGCGGCGCCGTGGACGAGCCTGCGGCTTGCACCTGAATATTCACGCTTGGGTAGTAACGCTTAAAGGCTTCGGTCCAGAGCGTCATGAGGTTAGCGAAAGTGTCCGAACCGCTGCTCGACATATTGCCCGAGAGATCAGTAATGGGTACGTAATCGGTTAGGCTATCTGCTGGGCCTTGCTGGCTATCCCGCTGCGTAGATTCAGGCACAACAAGTTTGATCGGTTCCAGCGCCACGGGTTGCTGGGGCGTCGAAGGAGAGGCCGCTTTCTCTTCACCCGCACAACCAACCAGAAGGCAAAGCACCGCGACATAATAAATTTTATAACAATGAAGCCCTAAGACACTAATATTATTGAAAATATTTTTATCTGAGGTATCAGTGAGGCGGTCAGCCCCGCGTGCTCTGAAGCTAAGCCTCATGGTTCAACTCGGTAGCGGAATGCTCGGGGCCAACTGGCACAAAATCACAGAAAAAAGTGCTCCCTTGATTGAGTTTGCTTTTGATGAGCAGCTCACTGTTGTGTCGCACTAAGATGTGTTTGACGATAGCTAGTCCTAATCCTGTGCCTCCCTTGGCACGAGAGCGTGTGGCATCGATCCGAAAAAACCGTTCAGTGAGCCGAGGGATGTGCTCCTCGGCGATGCCATACCCGCTGTCTACTACCGTTAACCTCACGTATTCCCCTCGGTTAGTCCAAGAAATCTCGATGGGTGCGTCGTCCTTACTGTAGCGAATGGCGTTGCTGAGAAGATTAACGCAGACCGACAGCAACTCTCTCTCACTTCCCAAAATTTCCAGACTGGAATCGCATCTGATCTGAATTTGACTCCTCGATGTTGCGAGACTGGCTATTTCCTCTTTTGCCTGCTCAATGACCCTGGGCATTGAAATGCGTTGCGGTTCGAATAAATCTGGCGAGCGCTCTAGCTGAGCGAGCAGCAATAAATCCTCAACCAGGGCCTGCATCCGCTGGATAGGCGCTCTAAGCTTGTCTACTAAGCTAAGTCTGAGCTCGTTTGTCGTCGTATCGTCGGTCAGCGCCTCCATATATCCGGCGGCAACGGTGAGTGGCGTACGCAGTTCGTGCGAAACGTTGGCAACAAAGTGCTGACGAATTGTTTGTTGACGATTGAGCGATGAGACGTCTCGCACTAACAACAAACGTCGATTCGACGCAGCACTAACACATCTGACCTCAAGGTACTGTTCCGCTTTGAATGGTGAGGAAAACTCCAGGGATTCCTCCGGGTGGGCATCACGCAAAAGCTGAGCCAGCTCGGGGCTTCGAACGATACTCGTGAATCCAAGCCCGACATCACGACGTTTGAGGTTGAATAAACGCTTAGCAGCGCTGTTAAAAGACTCCAAAACACCATCTTGGTCGATAACGATCACGGCATCGGGAATGAGTTCAATGACTAAAAGCGCTTCTCGAACCCGGTTCAAAATAGTTTTTGTTCTTTCTCGCTCCCGTATTAACGTTTCGTGCGGCTTTTGCACTAGGCTTAGCCAACTCCCGCTTATATTTCTGGGCGGCGTTATTGGCTTTTGTGCCCAAACTCCGATGCGCTTGAACTGCGTGTACTGCATGAACGACCAAGCGAGCGAGGCGATAAAAAAACACCAGCCAAAGGCGCCCGTTATCAACCCCCCAACCAGCGCAGCTGTTAGCAGGATTCCAAAACGTTTTAGCTCTATATAAGAGTCCATCCTAGGTGCTCACTGCGTTATAAAAGGACCTGACATCTGCGGCGGCGATCCCGAAAGAATGACATCGCCGCGCACCCTGTTTACAAGCAACAGCAAATGTTGCGTTAGACCTCCATCGGCTTGAGCAACTTCGGCCAGCTGTCCATGCTCGCTTCAATCTGCTCACCAACAGCCTCAACGCTCCAAGGTCCTTCTGCGGCATCTCTTTCGGCCAGCACATCGTATTGCCAAGACAGCAGGGTGGTTCGATTCCCGCTGACACAAAACTGTCTTCCCGTGACGTTGGACGCGGCATCTGTGCATAGCCAGGCCACCGTTGGTGAGACTTTCTCAGGCGCCATGCGGACTGCGACTTCCTCACTATCGGGCATAAGGTCTTCAGTCATTCGGGACAGCGCGGCCGGCGCAAGCACATTAACGGTAATACCGTACTTCATGCCTTCCAACGCCAAAACACGCATAAATCCGGCCACCCCTGCTTTAGCCGCACCATAGTTAGCCTGTCCAAAGTTGCCAATGAGTCCCGAGGTGGAACTGGTCATGATGATGCGACCGCCTTCACCTTGAGCTAGCATTTGCTGCCAAGCATGCTTGGTCGCTAGGTAGGAGCCGCGAAGGTGCACGTCGATCACCGCATCCCATTCGGCATCGGTCATGTTTTTAAAGGATCGATCGCGCAAAATGCCCGCGTTGTTGACGAGAATATCCAGCCTGCCAAAGTTATCCACCGCACACTGAACCATGGCCTTAGCCGCATCATCGTCAGTCACCGACCCATAGGTGGCCGCCGCTTGTCCGCCGGCTGCTCGAATTTCTTCGACCACCGAGTCTGCCATGCTATTGCTGCTGCCAGTGCCGTCTCTGGCACCGCCCAGATCGTTTACTACTACGCAAGCGCCATGCTCAGCCAATAGCAGAGCGTGGGCTCGACCCAGACCTCCACCGGCACCCGTGACAATTGCAACTTTTCCTTCCAATAACCCCATTTTGCCCTCCTCTTGGCATCGTAATGATGAGCTGCGAGCTCAAAAATCCGACTCTTTATAGCAGCTTTATCAGAGCGGCTGCAGGTCACTCTTGGTTTTTTGAAAATACAGAAGTTGCCTTACACTCCATCGCCACGAACAGATCACACAACACCTATGCCACACCCGCTTGCTGTCTTGACGCCTTGATGTGGCAGTGGGAGCATCTTCTGCGTTCACACCATGATGTAGCAAAGGGGCGAAAAATGCGGATTTCGTTGTTATTCGGAGCACTGTTTTGCCTCGCGATGCCAGTGCATGCGCAAGATTACATCGCGCCGCGTGGTCCGGACGGAGTTCACCCCGACCTTAACGGCATCTGGCAAGCACTGGGCAGCGCCCACTACGATATTGAAATGCATACTGCCAGCCACTCGCTGCAGCTGCGTGACGGTCCTCATGGGCCGCTGCCTGCGGTTAAAACGCTGTATCTTGGCGCGGTCGGATCTGTACCGCCGGGGCTCGGCGTCGTAGTTGGCGGCAAAATCCCATACACCGAAGCAGGGTTGGCCAAGAAACTCGACAACAAAGCCAACTGGATCGACCGAGACCCTGAAATAAAGTGTTATTTGCCCGGCATCCCGCGGGCGACCTACATGCCGCAGCCTTTCCAGATTTTTCAAAGCACAGATTCTGTGTTCATGGCTTATCAATATGCCGGGGCAGTGAGAGAGGTCTACATGGAGGACCCTGGAGAAGCCCCCGTCGATAGCTGGATGGGTTGGTCAGCAGGTCGCTGGGAAGGCGATACCTTGGTAGTTGAAGTCACCGGGCAATACGACACGACTTGGTTTGATCGCGCGGGCAACCACCATAGCGATCAAATGAAAGTCACCGAGCGCTTCACACCTATGAGCCCCTATCACCTCATGTACGAAGCAACGATTGAAGACCCCGTTACGTTCACTGAACCGTGGACTATTCGCCTGCCTTTGTATCGAAGAATGGAGGAAAACGCGCAATTGATGGAGTTCAAGTGCGTTGAGTTTGTCGAGGAACTGATGTTCGGCCAGTGGCGGCGCAATCCGCTGCCGCGTTAGCGAACCAACAACGGACCGCATTCAATGAATACACTAAAGCTAGCAGCATGGGTTACCGCCACATTAGGCACGACTCTTGGGCATGGCGCTGCTGTACCAGACTTATCCGGCACCTATGATCTTGCGACGTTAACACCACTGCAGCGCCCAGCTGCCTTCGGCAACAACAAATTTCTCAGCCCGCAAGTGGCCGAAGCTATTCGGCAGGCCGAAGCCCAACGTAAAGCGCAAGACAGTGCAGCAAGCGATCCAAACCGTGAAGCGCCTCCCGTTGGCGGTGATGGTTCGCCCGGAGCCGCAGGAAATGTTGGCGGCTATAACGCGTTTTGGATCGACAACGGCAATTCAACCTTTCAAGTAGACGGAAAATTTCGTACTTCCATCATTACGCGCCCTGAAAATGGTCGCCGACCTGAACTGACTCCCGCCGGAAAAAAAGCGCGGGCAGAGCGTTACAAGAACTATCGGCCCAATCAGGGTAAGGCTTGGTGGATAGCCCAAGTAGATGAGGGCGGATACGGACCTTACGACGACATGGAGCTAAGACCCCTCGCAGAACGCTGCATCCTGGGCTTTGGCTCCACGGCGGGTCCGCCCATGCTGCCGGTTCTGTACAACAATTTGAAACGCATCGTGCAAACGGACAGCCGCGTCATGATATTGACCGAAATGGTGCATGATGCTCGGCTGATACGCCTAAACGCTAAGCACCAGCCCAGCCATATCAGAAGCTGGATGGGGGATTCTATTGGGCGATGGGATGGCGATACGCTAATTGTCGACACGACCAACTTCGTCTCAAACCCAGCCTTAAATGGCGCGGATGAAAATCTGCGCGTCATTGAGCGTTTCAAAAAACAGCCGGACGGATCACTGCATTACAGCTTTCGGGTAGAGGATCCGACGGTTTGGACATCGGCTTGGGAGGGCGACTTTCCATGGCCGCGATCCGACGCTAAGGTTTACGAATACGCCTGCCACGAGGGTAACTATGCGCTGGGAAACATTATGCGGGGCGCCCGACTGCTCGAAGCAGACATCCGAAAAGAAGCCTCTATTAGCGAGGGGTAGGGCACGCTATCCCGATATTAAGATGCGCCCGCGCTCAGCGTGAGGTCTAATGCATGACGACGGTGAATTGAGATCAAATGGAGAACAGCATGAAGCGTTTAGCGAACTGGACACGACATCACTGGCTAAAACTCATCCTCGTGGTTGCTGCTGGCTCAGCGGCTGGAACACAGGTTGCAGCACACCATGCCTTCGGCGCCGAGTTCGATCCGAACCGACCCTTGGTGCTACGCGGACCAGTGGTCAAGGTGGAATGGGTGAACCCCCACGCTTGGATTCATATGGAACACACCACTCAGGAGGGTGACAAAGAAGTGTGGATGGTTGAAGGGGGCACGCCAAATACGCTGCTGCGACGCGGTCTTAACAAGCGCTCATTAACACCAGGAGCAGTGATCGTCGTCGACGGCTATCAGTCCAAGGGCCGCTCAACGCG
>ERZ802822.1214-NODE-1214-length-16630-cov-6.194225_pt1 | contig 16630 bp, 5 predicted proteins | sample MGYA00345649_ERZ802822 | MGnify/ENA primary metagenome ERZ802822 (study PRJEB30503, sample SAMEA104212359) | marine metagenome | biome: Westerlies Biome; feature: [SRF] surface water layer (ENVO:00010504) within the epipelagic zone...; material: water...
CATCAATGCAGTTAAGTATTTTTTTTTTTTTTTTTCATTATAAACTCTTGTAAAATCATTTGGATCCAAAAGTCTCCAACAATCTAGAACAATATACTCTCCTAATTCCACATTTCCCCAATCAACATCCAAATACAATCTATCCTGTCTTTGATTGAATCTTATTTGCTTTTCAGTATTCAATAAAAAATCAATATCAGAGAGATATGTTTTTGTCATTGCATATGATAACATCTCCATAGAATTGAAGAAGTATAAATCATTTAAAAATAATTGATACTTTAAACTAAACATTCCTCCCGATATGGTGCTATTATCAAATCTAAAAATTTTATTGATTCCTATTACTGAAGGAGGAACTTGAATAAAATTACTATTTTCCTCATAAGAAAAAGTAGCTGCAATTCCAACAGTAGAAGTTGCTGTAGTAGTTACAATTCCTATTGGATTACTTCCACCTCTACCTCTTCCCCTATCAATATCATCTTGAGTTATTTTATATTTTAAATATGTTTGAACTACTCCATCAAAATGTCTCTCATGAAAATACTGAAGAGCATCATCCACAAGATCATCTACTTGTTCGTCGGCAATATTAATTTCAAGGACTGGAGCACCCAGTTGCCTTTTACAATAATTGATTAAATCTGATCTACTTGCTGGTTGTGCCATATATTCACAAGTTTCCTAACTGTATTTAGGGTGCTGATGAAACTGGATTGTAGACATAAACATTTCCATTGGCAAGACTATACACAGTTGACCCAGAACTAACTAAGACATCATACATATATCTACCTTCGTTTAGGATCCTAGTATCAGTTCTTCCTAATGATATTGACATTTTGCCATCAAATGCACTAGTAAGTCCTACTGTAAATGATGTAGTAATTCCAAGTGTTGCTCCAACTGCAACACTTTTCGATATTGCTGCTGATCCAGTATAACCAGTCAAATTAAAAGCAGCATTTGATGTATCTAAAACATTCAAGTTTGTTGAAAAATCTGACCCACCATAAATGGTCAAATTTAACCCATAAGGAACTCCCGAATCGGGATCAAAAGTAATGTTTTTAGTTGCCATCTACTATTCCTATTAGTTTCATTGTTTCTTGCTGCTTATAATATAATTTGCAAAAAGATTTTGCAATATTTTTCAATTCTTCACGATCATCACAACTATCTATCTGTGATGCCATCTTAGTATAAGCAAATTGCTTTGATAAGTTGCTTAGTTCTATAGTATCAGGATCCATGTATTAACTCCTTTAATAGAGATTTAATTTCGTTTAATTCACTCTTCATATTAGCAAAATCATCTTCAATGTTTTGTATCTTATCATTCTTTTCAGATTTGACTTCACGTCTCGCAAGATACTGTTGATATTCAAGACTATTCACATTTAATACTGCATTTGTTGAAGGATCTCTTGCGAGATCCTTATGACCGTCTAATTCGTAAAAATTCATTATGCTAAAGCAATTACTCTTAGGTCTTTGATCCTAGGAACAAAACACTGACTCTTAGATGTCAGTGAGATTTTTATTCGGTATGTTTTGAATGATGGAAGTTGATCAGCTGTAAATGTGTATTCTCTATAATCAAGTTTTTCACTATCAAATGACCGAGCAATTGACTTTGTGATGAATGAATCAGATTCACCATTACTATTTTCTGAGGCAATTACTTGACCTCTAGAATTCAAGTTTGAGTATCCGGGGAATGGAGTAAATATTGGATCAAGTCCAATTTTATTATTTACCGAATAAAATGCTCTAATATCAGCATCATCACCAATGTGTGCAGATAATATAATTTTAATTGATGATGCAGAATTTTCAATAACAATCTCTTTTGATACGTATTGACATGCTGTAGGATCTGAGGTGATGGCACTGACTCTAGAATCAGTTGCATAATTTTCAATAATATTATTGACCCTATTGGAAGTTACAATTGCATTTACTCTTTGAGCATCGACAACAGGACTTAAACGATTATCAGTGGTGTTCAATGCAAGACTCATTTGCATTGATTTATTACCAACAACATTAGTCAATTTCAAATCTTCATTTACTTTAGATGCAATCATCCTTGGAGTATCAAAATAATTTTTTTGATTGATCGTGATGTCTTCAAATCCAGAATCAACAAATGGGATTTCATTACCACTAAAACTCTTACTAGTAGTTGTTCTTACTTGAGCAGTGATATTTGTTCCAGTAAGCGTAAGATTTTGAACTTGTGGAGTAATAATTTCAAATGGCATATTTTGAGTAGCCCTTATATTTCTTCCACCAGTTGACTTAGTATTGCCAATATAAAGTTTTGGGTGACCAATATCAGTACTTCTATCAGTTCCTGTAGTTGTACTCATATCAATTTTGACTTTATATGAATCAAATGTAAATGGATTTATCTCTGTCACATTATTTAAATTATGAGATGTATTAACCCTTTGGAGACTAATACCAGAGTTTTCATATTTAAATACTGGAGTTCCAATTGGATAAGTTCTTGGATCAGTGCCTCTTACAATATTACCACCAATTGTATTTCCAGAAACATTTGTATATTCAATAATTTCTTCACCGATTAATAGATATCCAACATTAGTGGTTCCAACTCCAACTCCCTCAAAAGTTGAGAATGTTGTTGCTCCACCAACTACTATTGATCCAGTAGACCCAGAAACAAATTCCGCAGTTAATTTAGTCGGTCTAATGTCTGGAAGGACCCCAGACATTTTAACTACATTATCAGCAAAATACATTCCGTGGTTTTGATGATTAACTGTAAAATGAGTTCCATCAGAATCAACATTGATTGTTGAAATTTGAACATTTCCACCAGTTCCGAGACCAGCAGAACCAGAAGAATTTAGTTCTGTTGTGATACCAGAACTGTTGGTGTACATTAGTGTTTTTGCTGCACCAACAACAAATTCACCTTGAACATTGTTAAATACTAGTTCATTTGTAATTCCAATTCCAGCAATGGTTAATCTTGCATTAGTACCAACTGATGCTATTCCAATTGTAGTAATACCAAGAACATCACCGACCTGATATCCAGATCCTCCATTGTTTGCAATTGTTGCTCCACTAGCAACAATACTTCCATTTACAATACTAATGTCTGCTGTTGCACCTCTACCATTGCCAGTAAGGGTAATTAGATTTACTCCGGAGAAGGTTTGACTTCCATCTGCAGGAGTATATCCAAGACCAGCATTACTGATAGTGAGATTTCCAACAGCAGATGCGGCTACTCCTACAAGATCTCCAGTTGCATTTGTTCCTTGTTGTGAGAATGTATTTCCAATCTCATAAGAATCTGCTACTGTAGTTCCAAGACCAACTCTAATTTGTCTAGAGTTCATTATAATTGAATCTGGAAGAAGTTTTGGAATTTGATTATTTCCTCTCGTAAGTTCTGGACTGTAGAATTCTACAGATCCATTTTCAAGGAAATCTGCTCTATAAAGAGTAAACTTAAGATCTTCCCACTGACTTGGTTCCCATGTCGATCCATTTTGAGATTTGAATAGTGATCCAAGATATGGTTGATTTGAAATAAATGTATCAGTTATAATATCATTTTCACCAACTCTTGAAATATAAACACTATACTTAGTTGAGTTTGATAATAGAGTTACTGCATACTCAGTTAGACCTTCAACATAAACGGGGGCCTTAAACTGAATATTAGTTGCAACAGATCCATCAGATGAAGTTTGAACTTCATCTGGATCTAAAACGACTTCAGAGAATGGAAGAATTCTAGTTGATGGAAGTCCATTTACAATGGTTCTAATTTGGATGATAACTGGAATATCCATATCATCTTTTGATCTAAAGAAAACGTCACAACTAGTTAAGAATACTCCTGTAGTATCTTCAACCATAAATGATTGTGACAGAGGATCACGTCCACCACCCCATCTACGTGGTGGTGGATCAGGTGGACGATTAAATCTAGTTCCTACTCTTTGAGTTCTTGATCTTTGACCAATAACTGTAGATTCTATAATTTCGATTCCAAGGTTTCTATCAACATCATTACTTTGGAATTGTTCTTGTGCTTCAACTCTTGCATTTCTGACAGAAACAATATTTTCTTGAACTGTTTCTAAAGTTCCTGTAGAAGCAAATCCTTCTTCCGCAATTGTAATAGACTGATCTTGATTATTGTCAATATCATCGGTTAAAGTAAATACTTTACTTCCAGTTTCAAATCTAGGGAAACTCATATTGTTTGGATCTGGAATATAGTAACTACCAATTAAAGTAGCCGATATATCAGAAATAAGTCTTACATTTGAAACTTTTGCAAGAGCACCACTTGTTTGTCCACGAAGAGTCATTCCCTCCCTAATCCAACCATAGTATTGACCCTGGACTTCATTGGAAAGTGAAAATGTATCTACATTTAAAATAGTTGATGTTGATGAGTATGCACCAGACAAATCTTGAGAATTGTATGGATTTTGACGGAAAGTCTTTGTTGATGAATCATACGGACCTTCTTTATGATTAGATTGTGCAACTCTGAATTGGATGAATGGAGAAGATGGAAGAGAATTTGATCCAATATCACCAATAACTGAACTATTTCCAATTACAGTTTCTCCAACTTCAAAAACTCCAGATTCCATTGTAATTTCAAGTAATTTTGGAACACAATATTTGGAAATATCTACTCCATCAAAAAATGCATATAATCTAGTAAGTGGTTTTACTTTTTTGGCCACAAATTCAACATTCCGAGATCTCATGAATGGAATGAGGTCCCTACTTACAACCCTATCACCTACCGATTCACGATCAAATTGTTCTGTTACAATAGTTCTAGATCCAGTTCTTGAGTTAGTTCCAAATTCTATAGATGTTTCAATATCCTCCTCAACGATATTATCAATAACAGTTCTATTTGACCAGCTTATAGAGTTTCCACTTCCTTGGATAATAGTATCAGGAGTGTTTTGAATGACTCTTTGTCTTGTTGATTCAACAACTTCAATACCAACCCAATTAATTTCCCATGAATTCCATAGTATAGGACCAAATCCTGTTTGAGGATCAATAGTTCCATTTTCCACCATGTCACTAAATGTTGATGCATAATCACCTTCAACATCAATAATTTTTGCTTCAAGTCTTGCAGTATCAACCCAGTTGTCACTTGCTGGAGTTAGTTCAACTGTTCCACTCCAAAAACTAATCAAGAAAGGAGTGACACTTTCAGTTCTTGTAGCAAAATTTTGTTTAATATATTCAACTTCGGCATAGTCAAGTGTTACAATGTCATTTTGTTTTCTAACATTGTTTCCTTCTATTGTAGAGAAATTTAAATCCGCAGTTGGATCTGCATCTACGACAGGACCAAAAATCATATCAACAGAGTTGGTATAATGTCTTGGTCTTAGTTCATTATATTTTCTATCAATAGAATTGTTAAGTTTAAAAGTATCTTCTTGTGCCAAGAAGTCATTAAAATTATCTACAAAAAATCCAGACTTAAATCTATTTAAACCATCATTATCGGAAATAAAGAGATTAGCGGTTTCTTTTTCTAGTAAGGAAAGAGTTGTATAATATTCAAGGCTCTTGATTCTGTTTTCGAGTTCCTTGATATCTTGCATTTTATATCTTTTATGCTGCAAGAATGAAAGTTTTGCATCCTTTACATTTGCAAGATATGCTGGAAGTTCTACTCTACAAATTTCAATAGCATCATCGACTGGATCTGGTCTCTGAGGGTTGTCTGATGGAGTTCCATAAACAACTTGAAATTTTCCATTTTTTGACAAAAATACCCTATCAATTCTTCCTTGATAATAAGAAATATCAGTCAAAATAGCTTCATCTGAAGCTAATGGATTTGCTGCCGATTGTCCAGATGCATCAAATGTTCTTCCAAAAAATTCAAGTGGAGATCTTGAATTTTCTGCTACTTCGTAATTAGAAACCCTAGGTCTAATATCAATAATATCAGAGTTTCTAAAAATATTAATTTTTTTAATTTCATTTGCATAGTTAAACTGTCTATATGAGTTGACAGTTGTTATGTCTCCATCATCTGTATTTGAATATGATGCACTTGCAAAATAAATTTTGATTTGTTTTGATGGCGGCGAGGCATCATTTTTTCTCTTGATTCTTCCCTGATCATAGAAAGTAATTTCTTGACCCGTTCTAAATGTGTAATTGGAAGAAATATTAAAACTGGGAGATGATAGAGATGATACCAATGCACTAGAGTTTGATTCTTCAAACTCTACAGTTTCTCCTTCTATTAAAGAAATTTCATTTTTATAAAGAAAGGAAATACTCGAATCATTTAATTTTTCTGCGATTATACCTACAGCACCACTTGTTTGCCCAACAAATTTTTCTCCAATCAACAATTCTGATGTTGTTGTGGAATTTGTATTAATTGATTGGAATACAATTTGGGGAGCAGATGGTAGAGACGTATCTGCTGATTCAAAAACTCCGTGAATTTCAATAATATCTGGAGTATTTAATGAAATTACTTCATCTTCAACTCTGACACCAAAGGGGTAATTGCCGTAAGTCAATCCATTATTTAAAGTTGTTCCTCCAATTCCAGAACCTGCAAGTTTTGATTTATTTACAACAACAGAGTTGACTCTATTTTTAATTTTTTCTTTTGCTTTTGGTTTTACTTTACGAAGAGTTGCAATTAAAGTTGCACCAGTATCATTGCTTCCAAGACTACGAATTTGTAAAGTAGATCCGTTAGTAGCAATATCAAATTTATCACCACTCAAGGATTCTGTAGATCCATCTGATCGGATCAAAAGATATCTTTCTACATCGAAAGGCAAGAATGATTCATTTGTATCTGCTTCAACTTGGGCAGACAACTCATTACTTGCAATATTTACAATAAAAGTTTTTCTAATGACCAAAGAAGCTTCTGCAAGATCTACATTTGAAACATTTACTTTGGGTAAAGGAGTAAACAGAGAATTGTCAGAAGATGTTGCTAATTGAGTAGTAAGAATTTTTAAATCTGTTATACTTAATGTTGATGATGGCAAAAATCCACTAGAAATTCCTGTAACAGCAGCAACACCCTCTACAGAGATATCAGATGTTCCTACATTAGTAACTCTAGCAATAATTGGATCTCCATCTAATCCAGGAGTTGTATCACTATATTGAATTAAATCATTTTCTTTAACAAGAGTTCCTGGGAAAGACTCATTTGAACTTTTAATAGTGCTAATTCCACCAGAAAGTGGACTTACTGTAGCAATTCCAACAATAAACTTATTTGATTGAATTACATCTGCACTAAAAGTGCTAATTCCTGTTGTTCCATTATTTGTTCCATACACGGATTTGACATCAGAAATACCGTGCTCTGTAACTGCAATAGCAATCCTACCATTATCAATTCCATTAAAGATTAATTTTTCATTTGGTATGAAACTTCCACTTGTCTCATAAACGGTAATTGCCGTTCCTACAGAAACTGCATGTCTTAAGAAACCAGTAGCTCCACTATTATCACCTTTGATAAATGTGGGAATCGATAAAGTATGTGCCTGATTTAATGCAATATCCGTAATTGTTTGAACATCATAGAGAGCAAGGTTCCACTCATTCTCATTTGCATTAGAAGTACTATAAGATCCAGATTCTAATTTGAAGTCATATATTCTTGCAATTCCAACTTCATTTCCAGGAAGAGTCTCCGAATTACTTCCAACTCTTTGATCACGTAAACTTACAAAATAAGTATTTCCAATTCCTACTGTTGGTGCCCTATAAACTCTATTAAGTTTTAGTGTTGGTCCAGTGCTATAAATTATATTTTGATCTTTAATCGTTCTTGTTGTTCTTGGTTTATCTACATCAAGATAAGAAGCATTAATAGTTTGGATTTCATAACCTTTAATATATGCTTTTCCAGGAGAAATTTTATACAATAAAAGATCATCTGTTGGGGTTACACCACCTGGAGTAAATTGTCCGACATTAAATATTCCACCATTACCAAGATTATTATTTAAAGATTCTACAGCACTAACGTCAAAAGCTTTTACATAATAATTACCAGATTCCTCAAATGTTCTTCTTGCAAGAGTATCTGTTACATCATTAAATCCAACACTACCTCCAAAAAGAGATTTTCTAATATCATCTCGAATTGAACCATCAATTACCGTTGCAAGTAAAATAAAATTATCATCATTAAAATCATCAAGTGCTTTTTTAAATAAACTTACACTAATTCTAAGTCTATCTGCACCTGGAGCTGCATAATTATTAAACCCCTGAGAATTATCATTGAGAGTTTCATCTAAATCTGCATTTATAATTTCTTCATTTACAAATAATCCAATCCTATAACTGGGATTATTTGAATATTGATCTAAAATTAAAGTTTCTTTATTTACAGTTACAAAATTTCCCCTTACAAAATATACTCCTTCATCAATTTGAAATGCAGATCCTATTGCAGATGCATTATTTTCTATTGTTGATGCAAAAGGTGATCCGGCAGCAATAGTGGTGTTTCCAAGAAGTCCAGATGTTATTACTTCATTGGATGAAAGTTGTTCCCCATCAAAGAAAGTTTGAGTTGAGTTATTTCCTGTGCTAGAAGCAAGATAGTTAATATAAAGAGTTAAATTTCCATTTTCAGAATTTTCTGGAAGAAGAATACTATCAACAAAGGCAGTTACTCCCGATCTCTGTCCAGTTATTTTTGTACCAACTAATTGATCAACGTAAGCAGATACGGGAACACCTTGGAATGAATTATTTAATTGAATACAATAATATATTCTATTATACCCAGTATTTCCTGGAATTACTTTGGCACCTTCTTTAAAGAAATGTTGACCAAATCTTTCAATCTGGTCCTGCAGCATAGACTGTAGACTAGTTAATTCTCTAGCCTGTACAGGATATCCTGGTTTAAATAATACCTTATGATAATCATTTGTAGAATCAAAATCGTCAAAGTAGGGAGCTACGTTGAGGTTCGTTTGTTGTGGCATAATTCTTTAGAACTGCAAAATAACTTTTATGTCTTCCTTTTGGTTTGACGATCTTGTTATAGATGGTCTGTTGTCAACGTAAATTATATTACCAGAATGTTTCTTAACCTCTGGATTGGCAACACCACTCGCGAAAGTTTGACCAAGATAGTATGTACGATTATTTATTACCGTAGATATACCTGAGAAGTTCTCATCAATAGTCAAATTTACTCCTGCAGATGGAGAAATTGTCAATACTCCACCAGTTCCAGGAGATGATGTAAAATCATTTAAACTAAATCCATATTGAGGTTGAGTTTGAGCAACTCCTACTGTGCTAAATCCAGCAAGAGATCTATCTTGCCAATACTTAAGAACTCCAGTATTTTGATCATAACTTACAACTCTACCAACAGCTGTTGATCCTGTGGATATTGTTTGAGTAAAATACGAATCTGCAGTAAATGTTGCAGTACTATATCCAGATCCAACTAATTTTAATGCTCCAAGAGCACTAGCTTTATCTACAGAGAGGACACTTGAAGATCCAAATTGCTCAGGATTTTCTACAACACCAACTCTGGCAATTTGATTTCCAGTTATAAAATCTGGATTATTATTATCATTTTCAATTCTAGAATACATGAGAACATTATATGCTCCCAATTCTCTGTATATGTCTGCACCATGTCCACCTTGCGGTGAAATTATAACATTAAGAATTGGTCTTGTTGTTCCTGTTGGAACTCCACCTGCTTCTAAATCAACATTCCCATATGTATAATCAGATCCTTGATTTGAAACAGTAACTCCACTTACTTGTTGGTTTCCATCAATAATAATGGTACATTCTGCACCAGATCCATCACCTTTAATAGGGACGGATGTATATGTGGAGTTTGCAGTTCCAAGTCCAACACCTTTATTAGTAACAGTTACAATTTTAATTGACCCATCGACTGCATTATCTCTGACTGCAGCATTATCAGTGGAAGTTGCCCAATCTGATGGAACAGGTAGATAATCTGTAGATTCAAATTTAGCAACATCGCTTGGTTTAATACTAAAAAGGTATTTCCAAATATAACCATCTCCACTGGTTCCTGCAGATCTTGGTTCTAAATCCGTAAATGTTGGTTCATCAAGAGATGGTCTTCCGGAAGGATTATCTACATCAATTCCATTTTGAAGACAAATATAAACTCTAAAATCACTATTCATAACAAAGTAATTTGCCAGATATAGTGATGTTGAACCAGAAACTACAGCAGTATTAGATCTACTATAATCATGACGATACATGTCATAACTTGTTCCTGAGGACCAAACAAGTTTGGGTACAACTTGTCTTACATCAGCGGTATTGATTTTTTTCAAGGCCACCATGGTGTCCCAGTAATCATTTTCCTGATCAAAATTATCTTTTGGTGATGGGGGATCAATATCCCAATCAACCTGGTAATCTGCAGGATTGGTTAATCCAATAAAAGAATAGTATGAATTGCTGGCATTAGAAACACCAGCAACAAAATTCTTTGCATTTAATATTCTAATCTGATCAGTTATAATAGCAGCCATTTGACGGACTTTTTTTCTTTATTTATTAGAGATTAAAGATCATAATTTTTGAATTTTAAAAAGTTTGATCTAACAATCATAGTAGCAGTTGAAATTCCAGATCCTTCTGCATATGAAGAATAAGAATTCTCTTTACTTCTTGCTGCTATGTCAATTCTTCCCCAACTAAATGATCCAAAGAAATCGGAAGTTGTAATTCCAGAGAATCCATAATTAAATTGATTGACCTTGGCAAACACTCTACGCACATAAGTTGAAATTCCAGATACACTTGTAGAAATTGAAACTGCACTGTCAACTTCATATACATTATCTGCAAAAACAGTTCCTAGTCCTACTGTGCTATCTGAGGCATCCAAAGATAATATAGAAGTTGAACTAGATCCAACATTAGAATTCTTAACAACAAAGTAATCATTTTTACTAATAGAACTAATGGTTAGTGCTGTTCCTGCAATATTAGAATCTCTAAGGAAAGAATCGTAGGGAATGTGAACATCAAAGATGAGTTGTGTTCCAATTCCAACAGTAGTTGTTCCAAATCCAACAATTACACCATTATCTCCAGAGTAGGTATTTACGGATACCTCTTCAGTATTATGTGATGGTGGCGCGATTAAAACAACGGGAGCACTAGTGTTAGTATATCCAGTTCCAGCATTGGTTATTGTTATACTCGTAACAACTCCTGCAGTAATAGATGATGTTGCTGTTGCTGTTGTTCCAAGTCCAACTGATTGGACTGTGCTTCCAATAGTCACTACGGGAGCAGAACTATATCCAGATCCTCCATTAGAAATAGATATTGTGGATATTGTCCCCAATCCAGTAACAACAGCAGTTGCAGCTGCACTTACTTTGGAGTCTTGTGCAATAAATTTAATTTTCTTTTGGAATGCCAAATCAGTATCATTCTCATTTTGAGAATCAAATGTTGGTCTCAAACTATCAACATATATTGCTGTAGATCCAACTCCAACAGATTTTGTAATATATGCGCTAGGATTAATGACCGGTTCATAAAGTTCTCTATTTTTACCAATAGCAATCTGATCGATGAATATGTCTTCAGTTTGTCTACACCAAACAACAGGTCTTTCTAGGGTAACATCTTTAGTATTTCCAGGTCCAGAATATGAATTGGTTTGAACTATATTTGTAGATTTAATTAGATCAACAACTCTCTCATCTTCATCTAAAGATGATGATTGTCCAATAGATGCGTCATGTTTAATTTGAAGGGTATCACCCTTCTTAACCGTCTCAATTATATTTCTAAAGATTACATCAGTATCGCCTGTTCCTTTATAGAACATAATGCTAACAGAATCACCAACCTTCAATTCTTCAGTAAATGTTACAATACTTCCTCCATTAAAGGTATATCCTTTACCAGGAACTTGAAGTACATCATTAACAAAGATAAGAAGAACATCTTGAACATCAATCTTAGATCCTTTCCCAGAAACAATTGAAATGGAGTTTCCTGCCAAAGATAGTGAGAAATCTTTTCTAGATCCATCAATAAAATCATTAATATCATCTAAAACCTGCAATTGTCCGATAGTCCAACCAGAGAATTTATCATTAAAAACTTCATCTATGGTAATTTTAAACTCGGAGAAGGATGAAGTTGTTGGTATTCCCGTAGATCCACCAATTGGAACAGTTAATATTTCACCATTTCCATATCCATATCCAGTATTTCTGATTGTAAAATCAATAACACTTGATCCCTGACCAACAACAATATCAACTACAGCACTAGTTCCAACACCAACGGAACTGCTGGAAGAATATTGTAATGAAATATTTGAATAACTTAATGGATCATCAAATACAACATCGAGTGGTTTATTGACTTTACCACATCTTGCGTAGAAGTGTTCTCTAGTTGAAATTCCAGTATTCACTTCAAAAGAAGTATTATTAATAACCCTTAAAACGTTAGTTTCTTCTGCAGCAGGATCTGTTCCACTAGCAGAATTATTAACATTTCTAGGAGCAATTAATGCTGGTTGAGCCACTCCACTAGAACTGTAAAATGTGGGGACAGTTGAAACACCAGCATTAATTACAAATTGAGTTGCACTATTAACTGCGGTTACTTTAGAACCACAATATGCAGGATCAGTTGTTCTTGGATAAACGTGAGTGGAAGATCCACCATCTAATCCACAAGTAAATGCTAATCCAGTAAGAATAACGTCACTCTTTTGTCCAGTGGTTGATAAATTATGTGGAGCAGATGTAGTAACAGTCATAATGCCAGTTACATTATTATAAATTGCATTTGATACATTTACAGGACCAGATCCACTATAATTACAAGTAAATGCGATTCCAGAAAGTGTAACTTGATCATCATAAGAAAGTCCATGATTAGTAGAAGTTGTTACTGTGGTTACTCCACTAGCATTATCATACAAAACATTTGATATGTCTCTTGGGGCATAGAATACTCTATCTGTAGATATGGCAACTGAAGTTATGTTTCCGTTTGAAATTACTGCTGTTCCAATCGAAACAACATTAGACTCAGACACGGAAGAAGTTTTTATTGCAACATTAACAGTCTGAACTCCCACCCTATAACCAGATCCACTATTTCCTATACTAATTGAAGAAATAGTCCCTGCTACAGAAACTACAGCAGTTCCTCCAGCAGAAATTAGAGGTTGATATCCAAGACCTGCATCTGAACCCACTGAAACAATAATTCCACCTTTAGGGAAACTAGAAATACCTACATCAGGACCAAGTGGAACTGTATTGGTTCCTTGGAAAGCAATTGAAGAAATACCCGATGATTCAGAAATTACATATCCACCATTCAATCCAGGTGTTTGGAAAACATCATTAACTAAAATAACTGCATTTTCAGTAGAAATTCCAGAAACATTTGAATCATTCTGCTCTAAAGTAAATTCGTTTGAAACAGCATTAAATTGACTGGATATATTATCAAAAATATAATTCTTATTATAAGATTCGTTGGAAGTATTTTGTACTCCAGATCTCATAAAACTTCTACCTTGGAAACTAGAACTTGTTGTTATGCCAGTCCAATCTCTTTCATCTGGTGGATTTGTAGTAGAACCAATTGGAACATTTCCAAACGGTGCTTCTACAAAGTTTAACATATTGTCAACAATATTATAATTGCCGGAAATTTTAGTTACGAGAGTTCCCGTTCCATATCCAGATAGGACGGTTCCCAACCAAGGTCTACGAACTCTAATGGTATTTGTACTTCCAATACCCACACCTTCTATCTTCATAATCTCATTACCAATTTGAATGATATCAGATCCAAAGAAAGATGTAATTCCGCTAAATTTAATCACATTATCAACAGATCTAACTTGATCAGCAAGTACTGTTGTTACTGCTGTAGATACAACCGGAGACTGAATAACATTATCAAGGGCAACAATAACTTTAGCATTTTGATTTGTTGCTATGAATCTATGAGAAGTTCCAATGCCAACACTTTCAAGATCTACAACTTCTGGTATAAATTTCAGTGCATTTTCCGCACTAGTTGCAATTTTAATTAAATTATCATCAACTTTTACAGCATACAAATTTTCATCTGGAAGGAATGTGGTATTAGACGTTCCAACAAAACTTGCTGTCGCAATACCAATAGCAGAAGAAGCCGTTCCTACATGATTATATCTAATCTTTTCTCCACTTACAAAGAAATGATTTGGAATTTTAATAGAGTTGGTTGTTACATTTACAATATCACTACTATTACCTAAGAAATATCTTTCAAAAATTTGTTCGTTTTCATGAGTTAATTCAAATTCTCTCTTAATATCATTATCCGTTCCAAAATATTCTCCAATAGAATCATTAATAGATGCATTTGTAAAAGATATTTGAGATGATAAATCAACATCTTCATTTACAGATAATGCATTCATGTATACATTAACCACTGTATTAATACTTGCATTTGGAGTAAATACAAGTGATACAGTTCCTGCCGCAGAAACTCTAGATCCAAAGGTTCCAAGACCAGATGCAGTTTCAATATTCGCATACTCAGTCATATAAGTTTCACGACCTTGAGTAGAATCAACATAATCATCAACAACAACTATTTCAGATAACTGAATTGATGAGTTGGTCGTATCAGTAACTTGAACTATAAAATATGCTCCATCAAAATTATTTGGATAATCAGCAACGGTATTAATTCCAGGAGATCCCGATGAAGATATAGTAGTAGTTCTTCCTTCAATTTGAGATCTTCTAAGATTTATTGTGCCAATTCCTGTAAAAGTATTACTAGAAAGTCCAACAACAACAGTGTTTATTGCACCAGTTGTTGCAATACCAACAGAGGTTGGAATAAAATCTACTTTTAGGTTAGTTCCATCAATATATGCATGATATGTTCCAAGACCAGTTTCAGAATAATCTCCAATACTAGTTGCTAACCTTCCATATTCTAGTAATTCAATATCAGATCCTTTATGAATGATATTTAATTCGATTGCTTCATATTCATCATTTCGTGAAATGTCTGGGTTTATATTAACTAAGACTTTTGCACTTGAATATGTGTGTCCAATTGAAACAATTGTCTTAGTTGTATTTGATGGTATTTCAATACTATCAGTATCAATTAGAACAACTCCACCAAGACTCGTACTTCCAGTTCCAAGTACAACATCATCTAAATTATATGAAAGTGTAGAAACATCATAATCATTAACTGAAGAGTTAACTGGATGGAATTCTAAACGTCCATCAGTTCCAGTAATCGAGAAGTCAAAAGAACCTTGATCATATGCAGTTTCAACTCTAGCATATTGATTCATGTATGCTCTAGAATCATCATGAAGAAGATCAACAAGCATCAATTGTCTTTGAGCTACAAATCTCTTATCTCTTATATAAGTAATATATTTTTGGAATCTATTTGATGAGATTGGAAATGTATCAACTATACTAAAATCTGTTGGTCTTGGATTACTATTAAACTGACCACTCATATCATCAATTGATAAAACTCTATTTCCAATAGATTCAAAATAATCCGTCAAAATTCTATTTGAAAATATAATCTCATTAGAAATAAACTTAGAATTTTGAGATAAATTATTTTCAGTAACTAAGTCAAAATCATAGACGCAATTTAAACTTGCAAATCCGTCAAGATGATTAACTGCACTAACATTTGTAGTATTTGTTGTAAGTCCAACAGACATTACATTAGCATTTTTTGTTTCCAGTTGATAATCGGAGAATTTTTTAAATCCTAAAGTATGATTGAGACTAGAAACCGAATCTTCCCAAGTTGAATATGAAACTTTTGATTTTAAAGAATATGAGAAGTTCTGATAATAAAAACTATCTTGAATTTTTTGAAGGTCATTATTTAAGAATCCAGTACTATTTTGCCACCCCTTAATATCTTTTGAAGATGCATCTAAATTCATGTAAGCATCAAAAGATTTTATAGAAGTAAGTCTCTTTAGTTTAAAATTAGAAATATCAATTATTCTTAAATTTTTTTTACTTTTTAAAATTTTAAGAGAATCTTTATCAAAACCTTTTGCAAGAATAACTTCTAAAAAGTTTTTATTAATTTCAGAAGCAATCTTTTTATTGATTTTATAATTACAAGCGATAACCCCACCAAAAGCACTTACTGGATCAGAGGCATAAGCATTTTTAAAAGAAATCAATGATTCTTTATTTTCAGATATTCCACATGGGTTTGCATGTTTAATAATTACAGTTCCAGAATTTTTTTTCAGCGAATTAAGAATTTCTAAAGATGCGAAAATATCGTTGTAATTATTATAACTGAGTTCTTTGCCATGAATTTGATTAAATCCTAATTGTTTATCATCATAGTCGCTCACGTAAACAGAACTTAGTTGATGAGGATTTTCACCGTATCTTAGCCTCTGTAATTTTCTTCCAAAAATCGTTTTTCTTTCTGGAAATTCAATTTTAAGTTTTTTATTAAACCAATTCGCAATCATAGCGTCATAGTAAGCAGTTAA
>ERZ802822.1218-NODE-1218-length-16595-cov-7.712617_pt1 | contig 16595 bp, 18 predicted proteins | sample MGYA00345649_ERZ802822 | MGnify/ENA primary metagenome ERZ802822 (study PRJEB30503, sample SAMEA104212359) | marine metagenome | biome: Westerlies Biome; feature: [SRF] surface water layer (ENVO:00010504) within the epipelagic zone...; material: water...
AAGGAACTAGTGTTGAACTGGTTAGTAAAGTAAACGAATACTATCTTTATAATGATAAAGGTCTTAAAACTGGAACTACTGAAGGTATTAAGATATCACCTGACAGTATAACTTATGTTGTATCTGGTTTGATAGATCAGAACAAAGGTCATGTACTTTCACATCTACACAAAGCAATCAAACCTGTAAATCAACTACGCATGATTGAAGATGCGTTAGTTATCTATCGTATATCAAGAGCTCCAGAAAGAAGAATATTCTATATTGATGTAGGAAATTTACCTAAGATAAAGGCAGAACAATATCTCAAGGATGTAATGAATCGTTATCGCAATAAACTTGTGTACGATGCTACTACAGGTGAAATTCGTGATGACCGAAATCACATGAGTATGTTAGAAGATTTTTGGCTTCCTCGCCGTGAAGGTGGTAGGGGTACAGAGATTACAACACTTCCCGGCGGTTCTAATTTGGGAGAGATTGATGACATCGTATATTTCCAACGGAAACTATACCGTTCACTTAACGTGCCGATTTCAAGACTTGAAGCCGAAAACGGATTTAGTCTTGGACGAGCCTCTGAGATTACCAGAGACGAACTCAAGTTTACCAAGTTCGTACAACGTATTCGTAAGAAATTCGTCCCCCTATTCACTGACTTGCTCAAGCCTAACCTACTCCTTAAAGGTGTAATCTCACCCGAAGACTGGCCGCGTATGCAAGAGCATATTCAGTATGATTTCCTTTATGACAATCACTTCTCAGAACTGAAAGAAGCAGAATTGATGAATGAGAGACTTGCTCTTGTTCAAACTGCAGAACCATATGTTGGCAAGTATTACTCACAAGATTACATTAGACGTAAGATCTTGCGTCAAACTGATATGGAAATTGTAGAGCAGGATGCAATTATCAAAAAAGAAATTAAGGATGGAACTATTCCAGATCCTGCAACGATTGACCCTGCAACTGGACTGCCTTTTGAGACAGAAGCATCAACAGATTTAGGAAAACCACAAATGGAACCTGACATTGATGGATCTTCAACTGAAGCACCAGAGATGCCTAAGGGTGGAGAGATATAAATATACCTAGTTGTTTACTATACAATTAAATGGATGACCTTTTAGATATGATTATTGCGGATGAGTCACCATCTCAAATCAGTGATGCACTTAAAGATGTTCTTTATGCAAAGTCAGCTGAGAGAGTTGATGCATTCCGTCCTTTAGTGGCTAATTCTACTTTCTCTGGTGAGGATCAGATTGAAGTTGAAGATGAAGTAGAAGTTTCTGATGATGAGTTAGAAACTAGTGATAGCGTATAAATTATAAATAACTATTATAAAAATGAACTATAAAGAATAATGGCGCATAATCCGGTCGGTATTAATTCAGCACTTCCTATTACTACTTCATCTGCAAGAGGTTTGGATACAACAGCACATAAAACAGATGCTTTAAGAGTTGTTGCTGTTGGTGCTGGAGCACATGTTGCCATTGGTACTCTTCCAACAGCAACAACTGCTAATTATTATGTTGCTGTTGGTGAATCAGAAGTTATTACTTTAGGTGCTTGTAGAAATCAAAAAGTAATTGGTATTACTACGGGAGCAACAACCACTATTGATTTTCCAGAAGGAACTGGATCCCCATTTCAGGTTGGTGATGCAGTATCTCTTACTGTAACTGGACAAACTGATTACAATTTTACTCATAAAATTGTTTCTTCTATCAATAATACTGCCGGTGTTGATGGATTTTATAGCACAAGAATTGTTGTAAATCATGATTCAAGTTCAGGAAATCCTGCTGCACTTACACCAACCAATTCAGCAGAATTGAGAGGTTCCTTTATGGTTGCCGCAATAGGAACTGGATCTGGAACACTTCATTATCAACAAGTACAAACAAGTAAGGGTGCAAACGGATGAAACTGATTAGAGAAGAGGTAGAGTCAGTAGAATTTATTGTCGAACAAAAGAACGGCAAGAAGTCAATGTATATTGAGGGAGTATTCCTTCAAGGAAACATCAAGAACCGTAATGGTCGTATGTATCCTATGGAGACACTTCGCCGTGAAGTTGGTAGATATAATGAAAATCATGTTCAGTCAGGTAGAGCACTTGGCGAACTTGGACACCCCGATGGACCAACAGTTAATTTAGATCGTGTATCCCATAAGATTGTTTCTTTAAGAGAGAGTGGATCTAACTTTATTGGTAAAGCAAAAATTCTGAGTACCCCTATGGGTAAAATTGCATCTTCACTTATTGAAGAAGGTGTAAAACTTGGTGTTTCATCTCGTGGTATTGGTTCATTAAAGCAGACCCGTGAGGGTGTTAACATTGTCGGTGACGATTTTATGTTAGCAACTGCTGCTGATATCGTTGCTGATCCTTCTGCACCTGATGCTTTTGTTGAAGGCATTATGGAAGGAAAGGATTGGGTATGGGATGGAGGCATTCTTCGTGAGAAGTATGCAGAAAAAACATACAAACAGATTAATACGTTAGTAGATCAAAAGCAACTTGACGAGCAAAAGTTAAGTATCTTTAATGATTTCCTTACGAATCTTTAATTTTATAAATAAATATAGTTTTAATACGGAAAAAACGGAGAGTTCACATGTCTCGTGGAAAACAATTACAAGAAATGGAAGTAAAGACACCCCAATCCAAGACAGCTGTAAATGCTGGAGCAAAACCTGCAGAAGCCATGCCTAAGCTTACTACAGGTGGTACTCCTCCCACTTACGAAGATCTTGGTGGTCCTACACCAGAGAATTACAGAGTCGATGATGATTCAGCAAAGCTGAAGACTCCCGGCGGAACTCTCAAGCAAGTAAAAGATGTTGTAAACAAAGGAGCAAAATCCGCAGACCCCATGAAAGGTATGAAGGAAGAAGAAGAAGTTTCAGCAGAAGCAACTATTGAAGAAGAGGAAGTTTCAACTGAAGAAGTTGTTGCTGAAGAAGAATCAACCGTTGCTGAATATGATATCGAAGAGGACGTAAATGCTCTCCTTGGTGGTGAAGAACTCTCCGAAGAATTCAAAGAAAAGGCAAAGACCATCTTTGAAGCAGCAATCAATTCCAAAATTTCTGGTATTAAAGAAGAACTGGAAGCACAATATCAAGAGAAGCTTGCTGAGGAAATCGAAGCAGCAAAAGAATCACTCGCTGAAAGAGTAGATTCTTATCTTGAGTATGTTGCTGACGAGTGGTTCGAAGAGAATGCACTCGCAGTTGAAACCGGTCTTAAGACCGAAATGACCGAATCATTCCTTGAAGGAATGAAGGGTCTATTTGAAGAACATTATGTAACAATCCCTGAAGATAAGTATGATGTGCTTGAGAGCATGGTAGAAAAACTAGATGATATGGAAACCAAACTCAATGAGCAAATTGAGAAGAATATCTCACTCAACGGTCGTCTCTCAGAGGCAACTGCTGAAGGTATCTTAGATCAAGTCTCCGAAGGTCTAGCACAGACCCAGAAAGAGAAGCTCGCCTCACTTTCCGAAAGTGTAGAGTTTGAAAGTGAAGGTCAATATCGTGAAAAACTGGAAACACTTAAGGAGTCATATTTCTCCGATAAGAAATCACCAGTAGCAAAAACCGAAACCCTGTCCGAAGGTGTGGATGAAGCTGGATCTGAGTCTTACTCAAATTCAATGGATGCATATCTGAGAACACTAGGTTCGTTCGGTAAGCAAAACTGAATTTAACATTAAATCAAACTAAACACTTAAAGGTAAAAAGCAAATGTTCCAATCCGAACATCTGCAGGAAAAGTGGGCACCCCTTCTCAATGCTGAAGGATGCGATGAAATCAAAGATTCCCATCGTCGTGCAGTAACCGCTGTCCTGTTAGAAAACCAAGAAAAATTCCTCAGAGAGTCTTCCTCCTTCGATCAAGGTGGAATGCTGACTGAGCAACCAAATATTAACACTGATCCATCTGGAACTGGCAATGCTGGTTTCTCTGGTAGTGGTGCATCACCTGTTGCAGGTTTCGACCCCGTTCTGATCTCCTTGATCAGACGCTCTATGCCTAACCTGGTCGCATATGACCTCGCAGGTGTGCAACCAATGTCCGGTCCTACTGGACTCATCTTCGCAATGCGTTCGAAGTACACCTCACAGGCAAACGCCAACGAGGCATTCTTCGACGAAGCAGACACCTCGTTCTCTGGTCAGAACGCAGGTAGAACCCTTACCGGTGGTTTCTCCGATGCTAATGCTGGTTTGGGTACTACCCAGGCACAAGCAGGAACAAACCCAGGTGCGCTGAACCCAACTGGTACGGCATCTTCCACCGGATATGATGTTGGTCAGGGCATGACCACCGCTGAGTCGGAAGCACTGAATGGTGCTGGTGATGCAGCATTCAACCAGATGGCATTCTCGATCGAGAAAGTCACTGTAACCGCTAAGTCCAGAGCTCTGAAAGCAGAGTACTCTTTGGAACTGGCACAAGACCTTAAGGCAATCCACGGTCTTAATGCTGAAGCAGAACTTGCTAACATCCTCTCTACTGAAATCCTTGCGGAAATCAACAGAGAAGTCATCAGAACAATCTACAAGATTGCAGAACCTGGTGCAGCAACTAACGTTGCAACTGCTGGTGAGTTTGACCTCGACATTGACTCAAACGGACGTTGGTCTGTTGAGAAGTTCAAGGGTCTTCTGTTCCAAATCGAGAGAGATGCGAACGCTATCGCACAAAGAACTCGTCGCGGAAAGGGCAACATCATCATGTGCTCTGCTGACGTAGCGTCTGCACTGACCATGGCTGGTGTGCTTGACTACACCCCTGCACTGAATGCTAACTTGAACGTTGATGACACCGGCAACACCTTTGCTGGAGTCTTGATGGGCAAATTCCGTGTATACATTGACCCATATTCTGCAAACGTTGCTGCTAACCAGTACTACGTTGTTGGATATAAGGGTTCTTCACCTTATGATGCAGGACTCTTCTATTGTCCTTATGTTCCCCTCCAGATGGTTCGCGCCGTTGGGGAGAACACCTTCCAACCTAAAATCGGCTTTAAGACCCGTTATGGTCTTACTGCTAACCCCTTCGCAGAAGGAACCACTGCAGGCGCAGGTCGTCTCCGTGTCAACAGCAACCGCTACTATCGTCGCGTTACTGTTAAGAACCTTATGTGATCCATTGGTCACAAGGTTATACAAGACTCCCTTCGGGGGGTCTTTTTTTTGCATCTAAATAATCAGGTAGAGATATACAAAAAAATGCCCTATCATATCAAAACTCCAAGTGTCATGAATCCTACGATTGGTGATGTATATTATAAAGGCGATAATGCTTGGTCAGAAACTTATGCTGATAGAAAAGTCTATACAAATGAGTCTGATGCTAATGCTGTCAAAGCAACCACAGTTACTACCAACGGTGTGACGTATGCACCTAAGCATTTTTCAAATTCGACTGTAGTTAGCGAGTAATGGCAACTAGAAAAAAACCCGCAGATAGACCTGGGAATCCCATTGAGAATAGAAACTTCTTAGCACCAACTGGTTTTAAGTTTGCATTGAAGAGAAGTCCTGCTGCGGCATTTTTCTGCAACCAAGCAAATATCCCATCATTAGATCTAGGTGTTGCTCAACAAACAAGTTATCTTAAGGACATTGATATTCCTGGAGATAAGATTGTTTTTGGTGATCTAACTCTTAGATTCTTAGTTGATGAGGATCTTTTTAATTATATGGAGATTCAAAATTGGATAAGAGGTCTTGGATATCCAGAGAAACTAAGTCAATTAGAAGATCTCAGTAAGGATGGAAAAATTATTAGTAAATTTGGACAGAAAGGTGAGAATATCTACTCTGATGCTACTCTACAAGTATTAAGTAATAATCTTGTTCCTAAGTTTCAGGTAATGTTTAAAGATGTATTTCCATATTCATTATCAACTATTACTTTCGATGCTACTGATACGGATATCGAGTACTTTACAGCAGACGTAAGTTTCAAGTATACTATCTATGATATGCAGGATATGTCCGGAAACACTTTATGATCGATCTTGATAAACTTCAAGAGATGTGGGAGAACGATTCAAAAATTGATAGAGACAATCTACATGATGAATCATTAAGTATCCCCTCTCTACATGCAAAATATTTTGAACTTTATAATACACTTTTCCTTTTAAGAAAAAAAGCAGAGCAACAAAGAAAAAATATAAGACATGAGCGTTATGAATACTTCAGTGGTAAAGCAGATCCTGAGGTATATGTTGAGTCTCCGTTTCCCAAAAAAATTAGAGATAAAGATACAATGCAAAAGTATCTGGATGCAGACGAAAAACTCTCTACAGTATGTTTAAAGATTGATTACTATGATACGATGCTCGTATATATTGAAAGTATTTTAAAGCAGATAACTAATAGAACTTATCAAATCAAAAATGCTATTGAGTTTATGAGATTCAACGCCGGATTAGGATAATGAATGAAGAATTCGAACCAAGTCAAGAATTTGATTACTCAGTCAATTTGACCATAGAGGATATTCATCTCTTGCATCACTGTGTTTTAAGAAGAATAGAGAAATGGGAAGGATCTCCTGCCAGACATCCAATGGAACAACAGCACCTTTGGTACTTAAGAGATTCTTTGTATAGAATGATATTAGAATATAAGTTTGAAAATATGTAATAAATATTAGTAGATGAATGGATCATCGTGATTGATACGACTGCCAATCTTGTTATATCTAAATCAAACGAAGTATTTTTAAAAATTAATACTGAACCTCATATTGAATATGAACTTAGAGATCACTTTAAGTTTGAGGTTCCGAATGCAAAATTTATGCCACAGTATCGTGGAAGGAATTGGAATGGAGAGATTCACCTTTACGATATGAGATCTAAACAGATCTATGTTGGTCTGTTAGATAAGATTGTTCAGTTCTGTGATAACTATGGATATAGTTATAAGTTTGAAGATAATAAATTTTATGGAACTCCTTATGAGGAGAATGACCATATTTCATATGAGGGTGTTAAAGATTACATGCACTCTATTTGTTCTCATACTCCTCGTAAATACCAAGTTGAGGGAGTATACGGTGCTCTAAAGCATAATAGAAAGTTACTGATAAGCCCCACTGCTTCTGGCAAATCATTGATGATCTATTCTCTCGTAAGATACTACGTAGACCGAGGAGAAAAAATACTTTTAGTTGTTCCAACGACATCTCTCGTAGAGCAGATGTACAAGGATTTTCTTGATTATGGTTGGGATGCTGATTCATATTGTCACCGTATATATTCTGGTAGGGAAAAAAGTAATGAAGCTCCAGTGACAATTACGACCTGGCAATCTGTATATAAACTAGAGAGATCTTTCTTTGAAGACTATGGTGTCATTATAGGTGATGAAGCACATTTATTCAAGTCTAAGTCTCTCATACAGATCATGACCAAGTTGCATCATGCAAAGTATAGATTTGGATTTACTGGAACTTTAGACGGCACACAGACGCATAAGTGGGTCTTAGAGGGACTGTTTGGACCATCATATAAAGTGACAAGAACTGATGAGTTGATGAGACAAGGGCATCTTTCTCAACTTGATATTCAGTGTCTTGTACTTAAACATCCTCCACAAAAGTTTGATGTATATGAAGATGAGATACAGTATTTAATCAGTCACGAACAACGTAATAATTTTATTAAAAATCTAGCACTTGATCTTAAAGGAAATACTCTTGTTCTGTATGCAAGAGTAGAATCCCATGGTGCTATACTCTATGACAAGATAAATAAGAACAAGGGTGACAACCGTAAAGTATTTTTTATACACGGAGGTGTAGATACCGAAGAAAGAGAATTGGTGAGAGAAATAACTGAAAGAGAATCTAACGCAATCATCGTTGCATCTTATGGAACTTTCTCTACAGGTATCAATATTAAAAATCTCCATAATGTCATCTTTGCCTCTCCAAGTAAGTCCAGAGTCCGCAATCTTCAAAGTATTGGACGAGTTCTTAGAAAAGGAAAAAATAAAGTAAAAGCAACTCTGTATGATATATCAGATGATTGCTCTACAAAAAATAGAAGAAACTACACACTCAATCATTTTATAGAAAGAATCAAAACATATAATGAAGAAAATTTTAACTATGAAATAATCACTATTCAATTAAAAGTATAATGGAAGAAGATTTTTACGCAACACTTAAACTAAAATCAGGTGAAGAGATATTTGCAAAAGTAGCTGCATCTGAAGAGAATGATAGAACTATGCTATTAGTTTCACATCCAATTGTTGTTGGTGAAATTAAAAATAAGATTGGAGTTGTTGGATATAAAATAGAACCATGGTTAAAAACCACAACAGATGACATGTTCATTCTTAATATGAATGATGTTCTTACAATGTCTGAATCATCTGATATAGAAATGATAATGATGTATCAAGATTATATTAGAACATCAAATAAACCGAAGAGAAATAATTCTACAATCAATCGTAGTATGGGAAGATTGGGCAACGTCAACGATATGAAAGAGATATTAGAGAAGATATTTAAGAGTACCTAAGCCATCCCTATGAACCCTAACAGAGTTATTCTATACAACATTGAGTGACTTGTCAAGTATATCTAAAGATGTTATAATTTATAGATAATATGAGATATTTTTATGATTCAACCAGGTATGACTAAAAGGAAAAGATCAGAACATTACGTCAATAATAAAGAGTTCCTTGCTGCTCTGATTGAATATAGAACATTAGTTGAAATTGCTTATAGAAAAAAGTTTGGAAAGAATCTTTCAGAGCAAGATAAATCAGAGAGAGCAAGAAGGTTTGATACAAAACCACATATTCCAAGATATGTTGGTGAGTGCTTTCTAAAGATTGCAAATCATCTATCATTTAAACCTAATTTCGTCAATTACATGTTTAAGGAAGACATGATCTCTGACGGAATTGAGAACTGCGTTCAGTACATACATAACTTTAACCCAGAGAAATCCCAGAATCCCTTTGCGTATTTCACTCAGATTATTCATTATGCTTTTTTGCGTCGTATTCAGCGAGAAAAAAGACAGTTAGAAATTAAGAACAAGATCATCGAACGGTCTGGCTACAGTGAGGTGTTTGACGGCAACAACACCCTTGACGGATCCAACTACTCCGAATATAATAGTATCAAAGATGCAGTGCATTCCAAACTCCGTAATTAATGAAAGTTGCAATCATTACCGATCAACACTTTGGTGCTCGCAAGAATTCTAAGTTATTTCACGATTACTTTCTAAAGTTCTATAACGATATTTTCTTCCCATACTTAGAAGAGAATAATATCAAGGTAGTGATTGATATGGGAGATACCTTTGATAGTCGCAAGGGTATTGACTTCTCTGCACTAGCATGGGCAAAGAATAATTACTACGATAGATTGCAGGACATGGGAATCCGTGTTCATACTATTGTCGGTAATCATACTGCATATTATAAAAATACTAATGAAGTCAATGCTGTTGATCTTCTTCTCCGTGAGTATGATAATGTTACAGTGTATTCAGAAGCAACGGAAGTCAAGATAGATGATCGCAATATACTTTTTATTCCCTGGATCAATCAAGATAATGAAGAGAGTACTTTTAAATTTATTAAAAATTCAAATAGCAAGTGCGCGATGGGGCACCTTGAGCTGTCAGGATTTAGAGCTCATAGAGGCGTCATCATGGATCATGGTCATGCAAGCGAGTTATATTCAAAGTTCGAGAAGGTCTTCTCCGGTCACTATCACACTCGATCGGATGATGGACGAATCTATTACTTGGGCAACCCCTATGAGATGTTCTGGAACGATGTCGGTGATCGGAGAGGATTCCACATCTTTGATACAGAAACTCTGGAACATAATCCAGTAGATAATCCATATCGGATCTTCTATAATGTATACTATGAAGACACCGACCATCAAACTTTTGATACTAGAGAATTTTCCAACAAGATTGTAAAAGTAATTGTTAGAGAAAAATCTAACATTAAGAAGTTTGAAAAATTTATTGATAAGTTGTATGAGTCCAATGTAGCAGAACTAAAGATTGTAGAAAATTTTGTTATGGAAGAAGCAGAAGACTTTGAAGCATTTGAATCAGAAGATACTCTTTCCATTCTAAACAGATATATTCAAGAAGCAGAAATAAATCTTGATAAGTCAAGACTTCAAAATTTTATGCGAAAGACTTATCAAGAAGCATGTGAACTAATTTGAAATGTATATTTTAACAATCTATGGAAAAGAAACAGATGGTGCATATTCTGTAAATGATGAAGACGGCGAACAGATCCTTTATTTGTTTGAAGGTGAAGACGATGCTATGAGATATGCTATGATGTTGGAAGATGAAGGTTCTCCAGAAATGCATGTTATTGAAGTTGAAGATGCTATAATGATTAAGACTTGTGAGATACATGATTATAATTATACTGTTATTAGTAAAAATGACCTCGTAATTCCTCCAGAAGAAGCACATGATTTTATTTGAAAAGGTTCGTTGGAAAAATTTTCTTTCTACTGGAAATCAAAATACAGAGATTAGTCTAACAAAACATCCTACCAATTTGATTATTGGTACGAATGGTGCTGGAAAGAGTACATTACTTGATGCTCTTACATTTTCCCTGTTTGGAAAACCATTTCGTAAAATTAATAAACCACAACTTATCAACTCAGTTAATGAAAAAGATTGTGTAGTTGAAGTTGAGTTTAGTATTGGAAATACTAACTGGAAAGTTATTCGTGGAATCAAACCAAATTTATTTGAGATTTATAAAGATGGATCTGTATTAAATCAATCTGCTGCTACACTTGATCAGCAGAAGTGGCTTGAGCAAAATGTTCTAAAGATGAACTATAAGTCTTTCACTCAAATTGTAATTCTTGGTAGTAGCACCTTTGTTCCTTTTATGCAATTGACTGCATCTAATCGTAGAGAGGTGATTGAAGATCTTCTTGATATTCGTATCTTCTCATCAATGAATAATTTGATTAAAGATAAGATTAGAGGATTGCGTGAAGAGATTAAAGTCTTAGATCTCAAGAAAGAATCTCTCAATGATAAAGTTAGAATGCAGAAAAACTTTATTGAAGAGTTAGAACTTAGAGGAAAAGAAAATATCAAAAGCAAAGAAACTAAGATTCAAAATATCTTAGTAGAAGAAAATGAGTTGATGAATAACAATGCTATCATAGAAGAAGATGTATTTAAGTTAAACAAAGAAGTTGAATGTGTGACAGGTGCTACCAGTAAACTTCGTAAGTTAGGAAATTTAAAAGGTAAAATTTCCAACAAAGTATCAACTATTACTAAGGAGCATAAATTCTTCACGGAGAATACGGTCTGCCCTACATGCACGCAGTCTATTGAAGAGGACTTTAGAATAAATAAAATTAACGACGCTCAAACTAAGGCAAAGGAGTTGCAATCTGGTTATAAAGAACTGGAGGTGGCAATTAAAGAGGAAGAAGATCGAGAGCGTCAATTCACTACCCTATCAAAGGAGATTACTTCACTAACACATGGCATTTCTCAAAACAATATTAAGATCGCTGGATGTCAAAGACAAATCAGAGATCTGGAATCGGAAATTCAAAGAGTTACCGAACAACTTGCAGATAGAAATATTGAAGATGAAAAGTTAGCGAATTTTCAGAACAGTCTACAAACTACATACGACGATTTAGCATCAAAGAAGGACACAATCAACTATTACGATTTCTCGTATAGTTTACTCAAGGACGGTGGAGTCAAATCCAAAATCATTAAGAAGTATCTACCGCTGATAAATCAGCAAGTCAATCGGTATCTACAACTGATGGACTTCTACATCAACTTCACACTTGATGAGGAATTTAATGAAACCGTTCAGTCCCCAATCCATGAAAACTTTTCCTATTCTTCTTTCAGCGAGGGAGAGAAGATGAGAATTGATTTGGCACTCCTGTTTACCTGGAGGGAGGTAGCAAGGATGAAGAACTCTGTTAATACTAATTTATTGATTATGGATGAAGTATTTGATAGCTCTCTTGATGGATTTGGAACAGAAGAGTTTCTAAAGATTATTAGATTTGTAGTAAAGGATGCAAACATTTTTGTTATCTCTCATAAAGAATCACTCCACGATAGGTTTGCAGATGTGATTAGATTTGAAAAAATGAAAGGATTTAGCAGAATGGTCAGTTAAGAACTATTGCGTGATTATAAAAAAGTATTAATTGTAACTAATATTTCATTAAGTTAGCATACGCTGACTAAATAATAACAGAATTGGGGATATGGATGTATTAAACTCCCGTTATTATTTTTTTTCATGAGGAGGGCATCATGCACAATCTAGTATCATTTAATCAATTAGCAGACTGGACTAAAAGTCTTAAAAAACTTAGTCAAACCATAGACACTACAATGGAGGAAAGTGATCTAATTAATGATTACTATGAATGTTTAATTGATTGTAGTGAGGACCAAGCAACATGCAAAAGAGTTTGTAGGAGCATTTTAACTTAATCTAAGCACACTATAGACACTCGGAGAACTGTCACCTAATACCCCCGCCTTTGGTGGGGGTTTGGTATTATAGGTGCATACGAGACAAACCCTATGGCAGTCAAGCAAGAAATCAAATCTCAACTCGCCAAACTCCTTGCTACTGAGGACCTGGTGGTAGAGCACAAACAGACCCAGACTGCTTGCTTCAATGTCCACACCCGTGTCTTGACTCTTCCTATGTGGGACAAGGCAAGTGATGTGGTATATGACCTCCTGGTGGGCCATGAGGTGGGACATGCCTTATTCACTCCAGATGAGAATTGGTTAGAGAAGGTAGCAGTTCCCCCACAATTTGTGAATGTAGTGGAGGATGCGCGTATTGAAAAAATGATGAAACGTAGGTATGCTGGACTAGCAAAAACTTTCTACCATGGATATAAGGAATTACAAGAAGAAGACTTCTTCTCTATATCTGACAGCAATCTTGCTGATCTCAATCTTGCTGATCGTGCAAATCTTTACTTTAAGATCGGTAATTTTTTAAATATTTCTTTTACTACTCCTGAAGAGAGTCTGCTCATCCAAAAGATTTCTGAAGTAGAAACTTTTGATGAAGTATTGGCAGTAGCAGAAGAACTATATCTGTTTTGTAAGAATGAGAAAGAAGAAAAGGTAGATGATATGGAGATGCCACCAGAGATTGGTGGTGAGTCTGATCAACCAGCAAGTGAATTGCCGGACACAGAACCTACTGAGTCTGAAGGTTCTGGTGATTCTGATGATATTAAAATGACAGATCAACAACCATCATCTTCAGGAAATTATGATGATGAACCTGAAGTTATGACGGCTGATGCACTGCAGGAAAAGATTGAGTCTCTTGTAGATAGTGGTGCAATTGATAATGTTTATGTTGAAGTTCCCAAAGTTAATCTTGATGCAGTGATCGCCAAGAATGATGAAGTTCATTATGAGATTGATCGTTACTTTAATCATCAACAAAAGAAGTTTGTAGAACTTGATATTTTTGGAGAAGTTGATGCAGAGTTTGTTAAGTTTAAGCGTTCTGCTCAGAAAGAAGTTAATTATCTTGTTAAAGAATTTGAGTGTAAGAAGGCAGCAGACTCTTATGCCCGTGCTACCACAGCACGTACAGGTGTCTTAGATACAACTAAACTGCATACCTACAAATACAACGAAGATTTATTTAAGAAAGTTACTACTCTTGCCGATGGTAAAAGTCACGGACTAGTCTTTGTCCTTGATTGGTCTGGTTCTATGAGTCGTGTTCTACTGGATACATGCAAGCAACTCTTTAATCTTGTTTGGTTCTGTAAGAAAGTTGGTATCCCGTTTGATGTTTATGCGTTTACTAATGAATGGGAACGTCCTGCATTTGATCTTAACAATGGAGATGTTATTAAACCTGCAAAAATTGGAGATCGTACTGATAAAAAAGAATATACTCTAGCAATCAATGATGATTTTTCTTTGATGAATCTTCTTACCAGTAAAACAAGTGGTAAGAATATGGAGCACCAGATGAAGAACATCTGGCGTGTTGCTACTTATCACAATAGTTACTTTAAGGCAACCTTTGGAATATCTCCCCGATTAAGTCTTTCTGGAACTCCTTTGAATGAAGCTCTTATTTCTCTTCATGAAATCCTGCCTAAGTTTCAAAAAGATAATAAACTGCAGAAAGTTCAGTGTGTTATCTTAACTGATGGTGAAGCAAATGATGTCGGGTATAATGTTGAGATTATCAGACCCAATATTCAATACATTGGTCAACGTAGAATTCATCCTGGACATGGTTTCCTTCGCGATCGGAAGACTGGAAACACATACAAGTTTGACTATGGATGGCACACCTTTACTCAAACTCTATTAACAAATATGCGTGATAAGTTTCCATCAGTAAACTTTATTGGTATGCGTGTTCTAGAGGGTCGTAATGCTAATGATTTTATTAAACTCTATTATAATTATGGAACTGATGATTATGATAAAATTTATCTTGATTGGAAAAAAAATAAAAGTTTCTGTATTAAGAAGTCTGGGTATCATGCATACTTTGGATTGTCTGCAGCATCACTATCTCAAGACTCTGAGTTTGAGGTTGACGATGGTGCTACCAAAGCAAAGATTAAATCTGCTTTCGTCAAATCTTTGAAGACAAAGAAACTAAATAAGAAAGTTCTCGGTGAATTTATTTCTTTGGTGGCATGAACTGGAAAGAAATCGCACTTCAAAGTGAAACTAACCCTAAGGTCCGTAAGGTTCTTTTGGAGGGTCCTAAGAAATTGACTGATGCATGGCTGCTAGGTGCATTGAGAATCAAGTATGGACGGTTTGAGAAGTGACCCATAGAGGTTTAAAATTCCTGTCTTTTCGTCTATAATAACTTCAGTACAAACAAATCACATGTCCCTCTCACCTGAGTTCATTCGCACTTCCCTTCAGGGATTGTATGGTGAGTCTGTTGCTGCTGCTGATATTCGTGCCTGGTGTGCTATGAATGGTGCGAACTATCAAACTGTTACCAACAAACTTTCTGATTACAAAACTAGTCGTGGAAAGTGGAACTTGACCGTCCAAGAAAAACTAGAGCAAACTTATCAGGCACCACCTGCTATGCCTGCCGTTGAACAAAACCTTATTCCTGCAAAAGATGATACCTTCGTCAGCTTTGGTAACTTCGCTGATATTAAAAAGATTATTAAGTCCGGTCTGTTCTATCCAACGTTCATTACGGGTCTTTCGGGTAATGGTAAAACGTTCTCTGTGGAGCAAGCATGTTCTCAAACAAAGCGAGAACTTATCCGTGTAAACATCACAATCGAAACAGATGAAGATGATCTTATTGGCGGTTTCCGTCTTGTTAATGGAGAAACCGTCTGGCACAATGGCCCAGTCACTGAAGCACTCCAACGTGGAGCAATCTTGCTCCTTGACGAAATCGACCTTGCCTCAAACAAAATCCTTTGTCTCCAATCTATTCTCGAAGGAAAAGGAGTTTTCCTCAAGAAGATTGGCAAATACATTACGCCCACAGAAGGTTTCAACGTATTCGCAACCGCAAACACAAAAGGTAAAGGAAGCGACGACGGACGATTCATTGGCACTAACGTGCTCAACGAAGCATTCCTTGAACGATTCCCAGTAACCTTTGAGCAGTCCTATCCTGTTTCTGCAGTAGAGCAGAAGATCCTTATGGCACTCTGTAGTGATGCAGACTTCTGTAAGCGTCTCTGTGACTGGGCAGACATCATTCGTAAGACTTTTTATGATGGAGGTATTGAAGATGTTATCAGTACAAGGCGTTTAGTGCATATCATTCGTGCTTATAGTATCTTTGGTGACAAAGAAAAAGCAATGAAAGTTTGTATTAATCGTTTTGATGATGAAACCAAACAAGCATTTATGGAATTGTATGATAAGGTTGATGCTGATTTTCAAATGGTTGACACTGAACCCTCTGCTTGATATAATTAATGATAAACGCTTGGTCACTACTTTGTGAGGAATTGAAAATGAGTGAAAACTTTGAAACACGTTATGAGGATAGTATTCCTAAAGATACTGTCACTCATTCCAAATATTATTATGATAAAGACAGGAACAAAGAATATAAAGATTGGGAACAAAAAAATGATTATCAAGACTTTTGGAGTTATGATGGAGAAAGTATGGTAGGTAATCCTATGGGAGCAGAACCATCTGCTGACACTATTAATTTTAGTAGTGATGTTGTTGCAGCAGCACCAGTTCCAATTATTTTTGGTGCAGAGGGTCAAGATCATATCTCTTTTGATCTGCCAAAACCCAATCCTCCAACTTCTAATGGTAGGAGGAAGTATAGTGAAGATGTAATCATTAAAGAGTTGCAAGATTACATCACTAGAACATATGATCAGCATTATTCTGCTGGTTCTGATAAGATTCAAACCCTTGATTTGATTGAAGCTTGTGGTGATGGTGAAGCATTCTGCAGATCCAACATTCTCAAGTATGCATCACGATATGATAAGAAGGGAACTGCCCGTC
>ERZ802822.1221-NODE-1221-length-16565-cov-10.373908_pt1 | contig 16565 bp, 16 predicted proteins | sample MGYA00345649_ERZ802822 | MGnify/ENA primary metagenome ERZ802822 (study PRJEB30503, sample SAMEA104212359) | marine metagenome | biome: Westerlies Biome; feature: [SRF] surface water layer (ENVO:00010504) within the epipelagic zone...; material: water...
CAAAAACAAATCATAACTTATATTGAACAAGCTTATCGATATACTTCACAATGGAACGTGGATGATGTGATCCAAACTAAAAGAATTAAAACCCTTAACTTAGATTTAAAAAATATCCTAAATTGTAAACAACTAAATAATCTATTAAATAAAAATTATCCCATTAAAAGTCTTAGTGATTATTTTATAAATAAAATTAGTTTGGAAACAGAAGAAATTCTCTATTCAATATTCATTGAACCATTTCCTCAACTTATTGACGACTTAACAAAACAAATGGGATCTAAGGAAAAAAAGTCTGTTTTTGTAGGTTATAACGTTAAAGAAATTATACAAATTATTAGAGAGAACTATAAATGGGCTCTAAATATTGACATTAGTAGTTCTGATGAAAATTACTTTTTTTGGTATACATCACAAGCGAAATTAGAACCCCGACTTGGAGTGACTTTAAAAGACGATGGATATCAAAAACAATTACCATTTGATATTTCTCATCAAGTACAAAAAGCTCTTAAAATTTTAATAAAATTACCTGAAAACATGACTGGGTCTGAGGCTATGATTAATCACCCAGAAATTAGAAATATTATTAGAAGAGTAATTATAAACAAAACGTCACCATATAGTGAAATTCAAGATAATTTAGTTGGGAGAGATATGAGGCCAATAGACATACTTAGATGCAAATTAAGTTTCTTTGGTGCCTCTAAATATGACCCAAAATCAGATTTATGGACGAGGATTACATTATTTCAAGGAGCTCCTCTTCCACATCAACTACAAGATGAAAATGCCTGTGATTGGCTTTTCCCTTACTTATCTGATGCATAAATATGTTAACCGTATCCTTAAACGAAATTTACTCTGAGACTTATAAAGCTCTTAGAAGTTTAGAAATTGACTGGGGATTAGCTAAAGATTGTGCAAATCTCTCAAAATGGTTAGCCAATCATGATCAATATTTTCTGGGTTCTCTTCTTAAAACCGCTGATCTTTATAAAGAAAAGAAATTATCAGTTTCAATTAAAGAAAATAACTTAAAAAAACCTCTTACAGCTGCCCTTATGGGTTTACTACTGGTAGAATATGTTTCAGCAAAGAAAATAACTTGGGAAGGTTATCTTCATAGTCCAAAATTTATGTTAGCTTCTATGAGTATAATTGCTCAAGAACAAAGTATAAGTATGGTTTTGAAAAATAGTGAGAGTGACATCATTGCTTATACAAATAAAAAAAAATTATATTTAGATACAAATAATTTTAATAATTTAACAGGCTATTTCTTTTTAGAGACATACGATTTCAACCAAAATTATAATCCGTTGAGTATAGTTCTAAATCAAAAATCAGAAGTTTCAAAAATTAATAGTAAATGTTGGGATAGACTAAGTTCAATGGCATTTGAAACTTATGTGCCAGAGAGTGAAACCTCAAAATCTGGAGCAGGATATTAATCTAACTAACCCTATAATCCTTTAATACATTAATATCAGGTTCAAATCCTAAACCTATTCCATCAGGGATTTGAAAAAAACCTTTCTTAGGATTAAAAATTTCTTCAGGATATATATATGCTTCGAAGTCAATGAAAAATCTCTCTAATAAACCTGGATTAGGTATAGATTGAGATAGATGTAAAGTGGCTAAAAATCCTGGTCCAAAGTACGGAGAATGAGGCATAACCTGAACGCCATAAGTTTCAGCGACTGATACAATTTTTTTAAATTCTGTAATACCCCCAACTTTAGTTACACTTGGTTGGGCATAATCTACTGCTTCAGCTTCAAACATTTTTTTAAATTCAAATGAAGTACAAGCGTTTTCACCTGCAGCTATAGGAATTAAAGACTCAGATCTTAAGTTAGATAAACTTTCAAAATCTTCTGGTGGATTTATAGGTTCTTCTACCCAATAAAGGTTATAATCTTCCCATTCAATTAACATTTGCCTAGCTTTGTCCTTAGTCCAAGGACAATTTGTATCAACCATAATTGGAGTTTCATTACCTAAAATATTTCTGGCTGCTTCTACTTCAGACGTAAAAATTTCATGTAACTTAATATAATTATAACCAAGATCTTTTGCATGCTTACATCTATCTTGTACCGCGTCAGTATCTTCATAACGCCAAAGACTTGCATAAGCAGGCATTTTCTTTTCACCACCTGATCCTAAAATATTACATAAAGGTAATTTACTATGCTTAGCTAGAATATCCCACAATGCTATATCAACTCCACTAATTGCAAACATTGTAATGCCATAACGTCCAAATAGATGTAATTTTTTCTGTAATTCAAAATTTATTTGTTGAACATCTAGTGGATTTTTTCCAATTAAAAGTGGCTTTACCATATGATTAATAGCTTCAGCTACAGCCTTTCTACAATGGAAAGAAAATGCATCACCCCATCCCGTAATGCCAATATCTGTATCAATCTTTATCAAACAAAAATCCATAGCATCAGCTTTTAGAAAATCAGATTGTGATTTATTTTTAACACCTGTAGAAAAAGGTATTTGTAATTCATATACTTCTATGTTTGTAATTTTCATTGAATTCCTCATAAAAGTTAATGTGACTCATGATCAGCAAGCCATTTTATTACTTTTGCAGCTGGGTAAAGCCATAATAAGCCTGCTATTATATACGTTATCCAGTCTAAAAGCCAAAAATACCCCGTTATAAAATCAAATGTATACATAAAAAACGCAACATAAATAATTAATGCAGGTATAATCCCAATCACTACAATAAAATGACGCCACCTTTTCAAATAACTATCCTCACTAAAATCAATAATTAACTGGGGATCAACCCACCATCAATATTATAAGATTGACCTGAAATATTTCTTGCACCCCTAGAAGATAAAAAAACGACCATTTCTGCAATATCTTCTGGTTCATTTGGTCTTTGCAAAGGAATATCTCTTACATAATGTTTCATAATTTCTTCTTCTGATTTGTTTTGTTCTAAGGCTCTTTTCTTGACAATACTAGATAAAATATTTGTATGAGTAATCCCAGGGCAAATTGCATTAACAGTTATTTCATATTTTGCTAATTCTTGAGCTGCCGTTTTCGTCAAACTTATAACCGCTCCTTTGCTTGCCGCATAAATTGCATTAGACACATCAACAAACCCTTTGCCGCCAACTGAGGCCATGTTTATTATTCTACCGCCTTGATTTTGTTTAATCATTTGACTTGCTGCTGCTTGCAAAGAGAAGAATGTTCCTTTCGCATTAACATTATGTATCCAGTCCCAATCTTTTTCTGTTAAATCCATAATTTTTGAAGTTCTAGTTACACCGGCATTATTTACTAAAATGTCTATACTACCAAATTCCTCTACTGTTTGATTAATCATATTTTTAATATCAAAAGTATTGGTTACATCAGTTTCTAAAGCTATTCCAGATCCTTGGTTATTTAAAATTAAATCAAGTGTGTCTTTTGCAAGTTTCAAGTCTATATCTGCACAAGCTACGTTATAACCTTGATTACTCATAGCGATAGCAATAGCTCTACCAATGCCGTTTCCAGCACCTGTAATACAAACATTTTTATATATTTTAACCATAATTATCTAAAATATGAACTTTCTAGAGGTTAAACTGCTTGGTTAATTTCTAACATATTAGCATTAATATCATATAAGTAGATTTGATGAAATCCAGGCATCGCATAAACTTTTGCATCAGAATATAATATTTTTTCTTTATCTAATCTGGCTGTTAAATTTGATAAATCATTTATTGTAAATGCTGGATGGCCTCCAATTGAAGGATTATGTGCAAAATTGTTTCTGTATCCAAACCCATCATCTGGTTTAATTACATGCAACCCTCTATTATTATTTGATAAAGGTAAAATAGCCAACTCAGATGGGTCTATACTAAAATCTCCCTTATTTACTGGAGCAACCCATTTCCCCTCTTTCATTCCTATTATATCACAAAAGAAATCTATTGAGTCTCTCACGTTTAAAGATTCAAGATTCATGTGATGTATTCCCCAATCAAGTCCCATATTCCAACCATTTAAATTATCATTATAACCATTTTTATTTTCTACAAAATGCATAAGATTTAATGATGGTTCCTGAACAAAAATACTTTTGAAAGGTTTTTCATTGCCAAAGTCATTTAATTTAAAATTAATATTTTTAGCTTCTAAATTTCTTTTTATATTATCAACACTTTCAACTAAAAGAGTAACAAAACTTCTTCTACTTTGAATATTATTCGAGACTTGAAGGTCAGGTTTTGGCTTAAACAATCTTAATCCAAAACCTTTGTTACCTAAAAATACGCTTTCTTCATTATCAAATAAAGGTTGATATAGTTCTTCTAGATCTTCTTCAATACCTAGAAGCATTTGATAAAATTCTTTAGACTTTTCTAAGTCATGAACAGGGATAGAAACATTTAAAATTGTCCAATTCATTAAAATTATCCTTATAAAATTATTATATCTTAACGATATTAGGAATATAAAAATGAAACTAACAAATGTTTACAAAAAGAACAAATTGAATAAAATTATTATATAAATTCCATAAGGGGCTGGTTTGAAATGGAAATTAAAAATTTAAGCAAAGATTTTGGTGTGGAAATAAATAATTTTGATTGTTCAAAAGAAATAAATAATGATGAAATAGAATTTTTAAAAAACACTATGCAAAATAAACATTTTATATGTTTTAAAAATCAGAATTTGGATGGGAATAATTTAGCCCAATTTACAAAAAACTTTGGTGATCTTGAGGCTTATCCAGAAAAGGATAAAACTAAAGGAAAATTAGAAATATTTAACGTATCAAACGTATCTGAAGACGGTGAACATTTATCTCCAAATGACCAAAGAGTTATACTTCAAAAAAATAATTCAAGGTGGCATACCGATAGTTCTTACAGGTACTACCCTTCCATTTTTTCTATTTTATATGGTCAAGAAACGCTTCCTGAAGAAGCAAAAGGTGGACAGACAGAGTTTTCTAATATGTTATTAGCTTACGAAGATCTTCCAGATGATAAAAAAATACTGTTGGAACCGCTCCATCAAGTGCATTCATATAATGATATTAGAAGATTAGAACCAGGTCTTCCAGAGTTAACTTATGAGGAAAAATCAAACTTTCCTCCAGTAACACATCCGGTTATTAGGGTTCATCCAGATAGGAACTTTAAAAAATCTATCTATTTCACATCTAACACAAGCCTTGAAATTGGAGGCATGAGCTTAGAGGAAGGTAAAAAACTCCATAGTTGGCTCGTTGAGTATATTAGTCAAACTAAGTTTTGTTATAAACATTCATGGACCAAAAATGATTTAATAATGTGGGACAATAGAGTTTTGTTACATAGGGTAATACCCTATGATTACTCAAAATACAGAAGAGCGATGATTAGAGGTACGGTTGAAGGAAAAGTGCCAGTTCTTGGTCCATTTTCTAATGAGGTTAGAACGAGATTTTAGATTTTAATAAATGGAGTTCAAATGGATAATATTCACCCAAATGAAAGACTACCCTATTCTGCTATAATTGACAGAGAACCATTAAAATTACCCAATAATGCTCGAGTTATTATATGGCCAATTCTTGCTTTAGAAGTTTGGGATATAATTCGACCAATGGCAAGAATGATAATCACCCCACCACAAGGGTCTCCACTACTTCCAGACTTTCCAAATTGGAGTTGGCATGAATATGGTATGCGCGTTGGTTTTTGGAGGATAAAAAAAATGTTGGAGGAATTGAAAATAAAGCCAACTGTCACTTTAAACGCTCGAACATGCCTTGAATATCCTCGTGTTGCTGAGGCATGCTTAGACAATGATTGGGAGTTTAATGCACATGCTTATGAACAAATTCCAATGCATAAACTAGAAGATGAATCAGCAAGTATTGAAAAAACAATGCAAGTGATAAGTAAATTTTGTGGATACAATCCAAAAGGTTGGTTTGGACCTGGGCTAACACAAACTTATGATACAATTGATCATCTTGCTTCAAATGGAATAGAATATATTGGTGACTGGGTTCTTGATGATCAACCTGTATGGCTTAAAACCAAAACAAGCCCAATTGCTGCTCTACCTTATAATTATGAAATACATGATATTGTTATGATGGCAATTCAACATCATGAATCTCAAGTTTATAAAAATAGATCTTTAGATTATTTTGAGACTATTTATGAAGAAAGTGAAGATAATATGAAAGTAATGGCACTTGCCATGCATCCATATTTATCAGGATCTCCTCATCGAATTAAATATGTTAGAGAGACTTTTGAAGAAATACTCTCAAAACCTGGCGTTGTTTGTTGGGATGGACAAAAAATATTAAACTGGTTTAAGGAACAAGTTGAAAAGCCTGGATCATTATGAGTTCTGATATTTCTTATGACCCTGTTTCAGCAATAGATGAAAATGAAGCTGTTGGATTAACTGCAGATATTTTTCTCGATATAAGGCAAACAATGAAAATACCTCTTGTTACTTCAATATGGAGAGGATTAGCAGATATTGACGATAGCTTAGAAGCAGTTTGGTCAATGGCTAAACCAATTTATCAAACTGAAAAAGTGGAAAAAAAGTTAAAAGCTATCATATCCAAGATCGACTTACCTCTTCCATCACCTTTAGAAAATGATGAATTTGAAAATTGTGGGTTAACCAGTCAAGATTGGGAACAAATTTTAACAATTTTAAAAGCTTATAATCGTTCTAATGGAATGAACATGGTAGCTCTGCATTCAATGATTAAATTAAATTTTCCTAAAATTACTATTAACACTACAAGCAATGAAAAGATCAATTGGCCTATACTCCCAAAACTAATGCAAAGAGAACAAATTAAAGATGATACGTGGGATTTAATATGCGATGTTAATAGCTTATGTGCCCCAAATGGAAAAAAATCACATGTTGCCACCTTATGGAGACATTTAGCTCATTGGCCATCTTTTCTTAAAATAATAAATAAAAAACTTAAGTCACTTAACAAGACTGACACACTTCAATCTTTATTATTAAAAACTAAAACTGAACTAAATCAAAATGGTTTGCAGTTAAAATCTAAAGAATTTTTTAATCATAATTTGTCACCAAAAGCTTATTCAACAATTAAAGACTATGTATATAGAGAGACCCAAGTAGTCCGCATGGTAATAATTGGACAGACAGTACAAAACTGGATTGAATCACAAAAAAATTTACAAATTTAATTCTGGAGAACATAATGTTTCTTATTAATTTTAAATTAATAATATTTATTTTTTTATTATTTCCATTTGTAGCGAATAGTAATCAAAAGTCAGACCTCAACAAATCAGAAAAGTTTAATCTCAAAATTGTAAGAGAATTTGAAAAAATTAAAAAAGAAGGTAACCCAGTTATTTCAGATGAATGGATGGTTGTTACAGCAAATATACAGGCATCCGAGGTTGCTGCTAAGATACTTAAAAATGGTGGAACAGCTACAGATGCGATGATATCAGCACAGTTGGTTTTGGGTTTGGTGGAACCAGAATCCTCTGGTCTTGGTGGAGGTGCGTTTCTAGTTTATTTTGATAATGAAACAAAAGAAGTTATAACATTGGACGGTCGTGAAACTGCTCCATTGCTAGTTAAGGAAAATACATTTCAAGATATTGACGGTAATCCATTAAAATTTTTTGATGCCGTCGTAGGTGGCAAATCTGTTGGGACTCCTGGCACTCCTGCTTTGCTTGAAGAAGCATATAAAAGATGGGGTAAAATAGAGTGGTCTTTACTCTTTAAAGATGCAATAAATTTATCAAACAATGGTTTTGTTATTTCAAAAAAACTTAGCTCTTCTATCGAAAGAAGTAAGAGTTCCTTGAGTAAGTTTTTAAACACAAAAACATATTTTTTACCAAATGATATCCCTCTAAAATCTGGGAATATTCATTATAACAAAGAGTATGCAGAAACTCTTAAAGCATTTGTAAAAAAAGGATCTAAAGTTTTTTATCAAGGTTTTTTAGCCGATGATATTGTTTCTACTGTTAACAATGCTAGTATTAATCCAGGAGTTTTATCTCTTAAGGATATGCATGATTATAAGGTGATTCAAAGAGAACCTGTATGTACAAAATATAGAGAATATGAAGTATGTGGAATGGGACCCCCATCTTCAGGCGCATTAACAATTGCACAAATACTAGGAATTATAGAAAATTATGATATTTCAAAACTTGGTCCTAAAAATCCTGAAACGTGGAGATTAATTGGAGATGCCTCAAGATTAGCTTTTGCAGATAGATCTCTTTATATGGCTGATAGTGATTTTGTAGACGTTCCAATTCAGGCGTTAATTAGTAAAAATTACTTAAATGAACGTGCACAATTACTAGATAGAAAAGATAAAATAGAGAAAATTAAAGCTGGTAATTTAATCGGTAAATCTTCTCAACATTTGGGTAAAGACCATTCGATCGAATTACCTTCAACATCACATATTTCTATAGTAGATAAATATGGAAATGCATTATCAATGACTACTACAATTGAAAACGGTTTTGGTTCTAGGTTAATGACTAATGGTGGGTTCTTACTTAACAATGAATTAACTGATTTCTCATTTAAATCATTCAAAAATGGGAAAAAAATAGCTAATAATATTGAACCTGGTAAAAGGCCGAGATCATCTATGGCCCCTACTATCATTTTAAAAAATAATAAACCTGTTTATATTTTGGGAAGTCCTGGTGGAAGTAATATTATTGGATATGTTGTAAATGCTATAATTTCAATGATCGATTGGAAAAAAAATGTCCAAGAAGCTGCATCGGTAGCTCATGGAATAAATAAATTTGGAACTTATTATTTAGAGAAAAATACTATTATGAGTAAGCTATTGCCCTCATTAGAAGCTATGAAATATAAAGTTAAATTAAGAAGTTTTTCATCTGGATTAAATATTATTCATATTAATGATAAATTATATGGAGGCTCTGACCATAGAAGAGAGGGAATAGCTGTTGGCAATTAAATAATTAATCTAAATTCCCTAGTGGTTTTAATTTTTCGACAAAAATTTCTACCTTGTTAAGACCAATTAGACGAACTAACGTTTTTCTTGTAAAGCCTTTTTTAATAGCTTTTAACAATATCTTTTTAGCTTCTTTTTTTTCATTTTTATCAAGTAATACGAAAGAATATATTCCTAATATAGAAACTTTAATATCTCTTAAATTAACTTTGGGTGAAACCAACCTATCAATTTCTTCAAACTTGCCAGCCAAGTAATAAGATGCAACTAAATTTTCTGTTATAAAAAATCCATTATCATTTGGTGCTAAATTAAGAGCATTTTTGTAATTATTAATACTTTTTTCAAACTCATTACATTTTCTATAAATAGTTCCAGCAATTGTGTAAGCATCAACTGTACCACCTAATTCAATAGCCTTATTAATGAATACTAGTGATTTATCACAGTCCTTTGAAATAAAGCTTTGTTCGACCAAAGCTCTCAAAGCATATGCAGCAGGATTTTTATTCTCTAAAACATCTAGATCTGCATATTTCAACAATTCTCTAACGTCTTGTTCTTTATTCTGAGATAAACCTAATAAAATATTCTGATAAATCCCCCATGCTTTACTATTATGCAAAACTGGATTATTTTCTCCTAGGTTATTTTTTAATTGGTTTGTATACTCCCAAAATTTTTTGTTCCCATCAATAGTAAACTTTCTCCACTCAGCTCTTGAGTTCAAACCTAATGTAAGATTTTCAATATTCTTGTATTTTTCAGCAAACATACTTCCTGTTGAACCAGTAACACCTTTTATTTGAAGGTGTTTAAGGATTTTGTTACCAATTTTGTCTTGAACTTTGAAGATATCCTTTAAATCAAATTCATTTTTATCCGACCATACAACTTTATTTTGACTTAAATCAACTAACTGTAAATTCAATCTAGATTGATTTATAATTGTTTGAATAGATCCCTTGATCACATAATCTGCGTTATATTCATCTCTAAATTGTGTTTCTGAATAATTATTTTTTTTTGCATGTTGGCTAGTCGTTCCAGACAAAACTCTAATACCAATATATTTGGAAAGACTTGAAATCATGCTTTCCGTCAATGCAGGACTTATACCTTTAGTATCGTCTGCATTTGATAGATTTTCAAATGGATAGACTAGAATAGTAGGAATAGATAATGTTGAAATTGCATTATCATTATCTATTTTATTTTCCTTTTCAAAAACACCTAAGAAGAATAGACCTACAAAGACAGCCGCTATAGCTCCACCTATCATAGCTATTAGTTTAGTACTTGATGATTGTGTCTTTAACTTTCTCTTCTGTGATGGATCCAATAACAGATCATAAGCATGAAATTGATTTTCTTTTACTTTTTGTATTCCTAAATCATTGAACTCATACTTCGTCTTATTAATAACAAGATCATAAACATTCTTGGATATAGTTATACCACCTGGTTGAGTCAACGCTTCTAATCTTGCTGCAATATTTACTCCATCACCTAATAAATTATCACCCTCTTTAACAACATCACCCATGTTGATACCTATGCGGTATTCAAGCTTAACATTAGTTGTGTTTTTATCATTGCGGGCTTTAATCTGTTTCTGGAATTCTACAGCCATATCAACAGCAGCAACGGCACTTGGAAACTCAGCAAAAACGGAGTCTCCTCCAGTATTAAAGATACGACCTTTTTGTTTTTTTATGAGAGGTTCAATGATTTTATTACATTCACGAAGACCTCGTAGTGTAGCATTCTCGTCTTTTTCCATATGCTTACTATAGCCAACTAAATCTGCGGCAAAGATTACAGCTATTTTTCTATCAATGTCTGAAGAAATCATATTTACATTATAATCATAAAATTGACTGATACACAATTAGCGAATTATAATTGGTTAAAAATGATAAACTAATAATCCCACTAAAATATCTTTGATAAATAATATCCATGCTACCCCACATTCGAAAACACTAGGTTTTTTTTCAAATGACCATGGTCAGTACACCATGACTAATTTTATTATTTTTAAATATGCACGAAAATTTATCATTGTAATGAAACCTTAATAATAAACTTTGATATTAGATATTATTAGTTTCTAATTATAAATTATTTAATGGAGGAAGTTAAATTGACTATCATTTCAAGACGAATACTAACGCCAATACTTGGTAAAAGTGATTTAGTATTAAATAGGGCTAAATCTATGCAAGAAATAATGACCAACCATGGTGCAAAGGCTAGAGTTGCAAGAATAGTTGCAGGTGATTTAGCAGGATCAATTCATTTAACCGCATCATATGAAAACATGGAAAAAGGTTGTAATTCATTTAACGAAATGTCACAGGATCCAGCTAGAGTTGCTTTGATGAAAGAAAGAGAAGCTGATCCTGGAGGTCATTTAATAGGTCCTGAAGTTTTTAGAACAATATATGGTAATATTTCACCTGATCATAATGTAATTATGATGAGGGAATACCAGTTATCTAGAGATAATATGTCTGAAGCAGTTCAAATCTTTCCTGAAATAGATGCTATTTTAAAAGATGAGGACGCTTCTTTTATGGCAGTTGTACCCTTGTTAGCAACTAACATGGACAGATTAATTGCTTGTTATTATTTCCGTGATATGTCTTCTATGGGAGAACAAATTGATAGAGTTGGTATGTCAGAACAATTTCAAAAGATTGTATTAAAAGCAAGCAATGCTGGAACATTAATATCATCAAGGGTGTTATTAAATATCTAATAAATAACTATTATTTTAAATCTAGAAGAGTAACATTTACTTATAATAAATAGGAGTAGTTTAAATGTCAGAAGAAATAAGATGTATTAATTTAGGATATGTGGTTCCGAAAGAAAGTGCAGAAGAAGTTGAAAGTATTTTTAAAAAACACGCATCCTGGATGGAAGAGTTTTATTCAGAAAATAAAGATGGTCAGGAGCACCTTTTAAATTCTTATTTCACTAAAGCACCTGAATTTGTTGATCCAACTGATCCCTCAAAGGGTGAAACTGGAAATATAGTTTTCACAATAAATGAGAGATTTACTTCATTAGAAAGTGTTCAACGTCATATAGAGAATGCTATGAAAAATGATTATTTTGAAGACTTTGGTAATATACTTCACGATTATGGAAAAGTTATAAGTCCTGGTGGTATGATATATCACTCAATAAGGTGAGACATTTATTGTAATCAGAAATTTTAAATTTATATTGTTTCTACTTATACCCGATGCAACAATGGAGTGGCACAGATAAAATAGATTGACTAGTTTCATTTACATTTTTTATTTCTTTGTCGAATTCTTTTTGTTGCTTGTTATTTAAGAGTTGTCGTGCTCTTCCGTAATACATGTCATATATATAACTGTTATTACCTGAAGAAGCTGTAAACCAAAAGGGATATGAAAGAATATTTTTAAAATTTGCCAGTTTTATTTTTTCATATAAAGACATGTCAGCAACACCTTTTGGAGATACCATTTGAGGTGGTACACTGATAATTTTGTTAACTGAATCTGAAACTTTTATATTCCACCATTGAGGTGCATCTAATGCTCTAACCACAATTCCAGCAACACCACCAGGTTTAAGAACTCTTTTGATTTCAGCAATTGATTTCTGTGCATCACATTCCTCAAGTACGGTAACTGAGTAAACTGCGTCAAAAAAATTATCTGGAAATGAAATGTTAGTAGCATCACTATAAGACAAATTAAGTTCATTAGGTTTTAAATTTGATCTTGAAGGTTGAGAATTATCCTTAAAAAAAGGATTAACTTTGAAATTTTGATCTTGAGCAATTTTACTACCCTCTGTTAACAAATATTCATTTATATCAACACCAACCAGCGACAAATCTTTTCTAAGTTTTAATACTTGTCTACATAATGAAGCAGGGCCACAACCTAATTCTAAAACTTTACCGTTTTTGGAAATATTCATATTCGATACTAATGTTTCTAGCATTGCTTTATAAGTAGGTAACTCTGCTCTATCTTCTAATGAAGGAATTGCTCCAAAATCTTTTCCACCAATTATAACTAGCGTGAAAAAATCAGATAATTTTTGAATTATAGGGTTCCATTGTTTAGCAGATAAAAAAAATGGAAATAGTAAAAGTGGGGGGCCTTCACCAATCACTTTATAAGAAATATTTTCAAATTGTCCTTCTTGATTATTTATATTTACAGAGTAGTTTTCTATATTTAAGCCCTTAAAAAATGAGATTAATGCTTCACATGTTTCACTTGATTTATCTTCACAAATATCAGACCAAGCAAGAGCTTCGTAATTATTCAATTGAATAATTTCTAAATTATTTATTTCATTCTTTAATGTGTTAACTGAGTTAGCTGTAACGCCAAATTCACTCTTTAAGACCATGATTTTTTGGTCAAGTTCGGCAAACTTTTTTGAGTTAATAGTAATTGGGACCACTAAGCTTAAACCAAGGATCCTATAATGATATTCCGAACAAAAATCTTCAATGTCATTTGAACATTGACTAGCAATAAATACCCTATTTATTTTTAGATGATCCATCAGACCACTTATTTGATATTTTTTTAACATTATTGCTTTCGCTATTTATTTTAAATTATTTTATTATTTAATTTACATATAAAATAATTTTAATATTTATACTCATATTTTTTTATAGTCTCTTTATTAAAATCAATGCCAGTACCTATTTTATTGGGTATTACTATATGTCCATCACTTAATTCATATGGTTCTTCTAAAATAATGTCGGACCATCTAGTCCACTCTAAATAACCTGCAGTCGGTGTTACGCGCATTAAATGTGATGAGACTTCGTGGTACAAATGAGAAGAAACAGATATTTGAAATGCTTCAGCAATAGATGCAGTTTTGAGCCAAGCACTTACACCACCAATTCTTAATAAATCTGGCATTATAAAATCTGAAATTTGATTTTTTAAAGCAGTAAAAGCATCATCATAACCATGAAAGTTTTCTCCTAAAATAATTGGTGTTTTCATTCTTTTTCTTAATTCTTTGTAACCTTCAAACTCATAATATTTTATTGGTTCCTCAAACCAATATAATCCCTGTTCATCCAAATCATTTAACCTATGTATTGCTTGTGGTAGTGATAAGCATTGATTGAAATCACAAAGAAGTTCTGAATTAACCCCAATACCTTTTTTAACATTTTCAATTGCTTTGAGGTCTTCATCTAATTTTTTTCTACCTAATCTAACCTTTACAGCATCAAAATTTCCTTCAGATATTAGAGTCAATGCTTCATCATATAATGTTTGGGGATCATCTAGCCATAATCCACTGGAGTTATATGCCTTAACCTTATCTACTGATCCACCTAAGTGAACACATAATGGCTCATTACATATTTTAGAACTGGCATCCCAGAACGCTATGTCTAGTCCGGCTAAAGCATAAAGTGCAATTCCTGATCTTCCTAGCAAACTTAAATGATTCATACCTTCATTATAAAACTGATAAGGAGCGATTTCTCTATTATGAAAATTTTTAAAAAGCTCTTTCATTGCTAACGTAATAGTTTGGGTATAATTCACTAAGTACGGACCAATATAACCTTTACCAATTGTTCCATCGCTTAAAGATATTTCAATCAGCATATACGGCCAATGTTCAAATGTTCCTAATGAGGCAACTATAGGTCTTTTTAAAGGTACATTAACAGTGATAACAGATAAACTCTTAACTAAAGGTTTTTTCAAATTAATTTCCTTTTAATCATTAAAATTTATTTAAAATTTATATCTAAGTCTTGTAATCCTTTAGATACTTCAACTTCACAATTTCCCTCGTATCTTGTTACTTGACCGCCCATATCTTTTATTTGATTCCAAAATTCATTAGATTTGTTTTTTCGAACCTCTTCCATTTCTTCTTTTGTTCGAAAAACATGAAAAATTTCAACTTGGTTTTCTGTTCTATCCACAAAACACCTAAACATTAAACCGTTATTTAAAAAAAGATCATGACTCCAGTCCTTTAATGCAAGTATGATTGCTTTTTTTGCTAATTCATTTTGCACTTTTATTGTTATATTGACTGCAAACATCTAAACCCCTTAAATTTTTTGAGAGCTTATGTAAGATTAATCAAGATTCATTAATTTGTAAATGATACAAAAATATAGGTTTAATAAAGATTATATAAAATCTTTTTTTTGGCTAAGATATTATTGCAAATTAAGCTAAGAATTATTTAATTAAATATTTGTTCTTAAGGGAGTTGATAAATGGCTGACATTGAAAAAACTAGAAAGTTACAATACAAAATCATGCAAGATATTGCTTCTGGAGCATTAATTCCTATGATGAGAATAGGAGATGAACTAGGTCTTTTTAAAAATTTACATAAATTTGGCCCATGCACTTCAGATGAATTCAGCAATCAAATTAAGATGGACAAAAGATATATAAGGGAGTGGCTGCTTGCTTTAGCTGCAGCTAAATATGTAGATTATAATACTGAAAATGAAGAGTTTTCTCTGAGTGCAGAACAATTTTCAATTTTAGGAGATGAAGATAGTATTTCATTAATGATTGGTGGATTTGAAAACTTAGTAGGAGCTATTCATAATATAGATATAATAAAAGATAATTTTAAAAATGGCACTGGAACTGATTGGGGAAACTTACATCCATGTTGCCTATCTGGATCTGCAAGATTTTTCAAACCATCATATTCAATTTTTTTAATAAAAAAATGGATACCTAGCCTTGATGGTGCAGATGAAATGCTTACTAAAGGTGTTACTTTTGCAGACATTGGATGTGGGCATGGTTACTCTTCTTCCTTGATAGCACAAAAATATGCTAACTCGAAAATAGTAGGAATTGATCCTCACGAGCTATCAATTGCTGAAGCTACAAAAAATAATAAAAACCTTAGTAACTTAGAATTTAGAGTTAATAACGCTAAAAATTATGATGGTAAATTTGATATAATTGCTTTTTTTGATTGTCTTCATGATATGGGAGATCCACTTGGAGCCATTAAATATGCAAAGACAAAAATTAATCCTAATGGGATCATTATGCTTGTTGAGCCTACTGCTAATGACTTGCCAGAGAATAACTTTAATTTAATCGGACAACTTTATTATTCATTCTCAACAATTGCATGTATTCCAGCTTCAAAATCTCAAGAAGTTGGCATGGCACTCGGGGCACAGGCTGGCCCTCAGAAATTATTTTCTATATTAAATGAAGCTGGGTTTAAAGATACAAAGGTTACATACAAAACTGCTTCCAATATGGTAATTCAAGGAAAATTATAACATAAAAACACTACCTTAAACTGCTCTACTAACCATTTATTGAACTCTGGCCCAAGCTCCATGGATTACGGTCAATGGGCAGATCACCCCCTAACCATTGACAAATGTTGATTAGGAAAAGGGTGAAGTAACCCTTGTTTGTTTAACGAATAGCTCGTCAGGCTCATAACCTGAAGGTCGTAGGTTCAAATCCTACCCCCGCAACCAACT
>ERZ802822.1224-NODE-1224-length-16533-cov-27.321585_pt1 | contig 16533 bp, 17 predicted proteins | sample MGYA00345649_ERZ802822 | MGnify/ENA primary metagenome ERZ802822 (study PRJEB30503, sample SAMEA104212359) | marine metagenome | biome: Westerlies Biome; feature: [SRF] surface water layer (ENVO:00010504) within the epipelagic zone...; material: water...
GTAATTACAATGTGTTCTAAAACAAAAGACATATTGATGCATGGGTATATGAATGTTGAAGCTTTAAAAAAAACTATTGAGACTAAAGAGGCTCATTATTTTAGCAGATCAAGAAAAGCTATTTGGCACAAAGGTAAAACAAGTGGATTTACACAAAAAGTAACTGAACTAAGAATTGATGATGATCAAGATTCGGTTTGGATGACTGTTGATATTGGAGACGGTTCAAGCTGTCATGTGGGATACAGATCTTGTTTTTACAGATCAATTCCAATGGGACCAATAGATAATGGTCGAGAAATTAAGATGAAGTTTGAAGAAAAAGAAAAATCTTTTGATCCAGAAGAAGTTTATAAAGGTCAGCCTAATCCAACAAAAATTTAAATGAGTGATAAACAAAAAAATGTTCTAGGCGAAGATCTAGAAGAGTGCTCAAATAATCCTTTAACTGGTTGGTATCGTGATGGTTGTTGCAATACAGATGAAAATGATCACGGTATTCATACTGTTTGTGCAAAAGTTACAACTGAATTTTTAGAATGGTTAAAGGTTGCAGGTAATGATTTAATCACACCTCACCCAGAATTTGGATTTCCTGGATTAAAGGATGGAGATGGATGGTGTGTCTGTGCAAGTTGGTATGCAAAAGCAGTTGAAGCTGGTAAAGGATGTCCAATTTTTTTAAAGAGAACTCATAAAAATACTTTAAAACATGTACCTATTGAAACTTTAAAAAAGTTTGCAATAGATTTATCTTAAACTACATATTTCCATATTTAGGTCCACCACTACCTTCTGGTGTAACCCAAGTAATATTTTGGGAAGGCTCTTTAATATCACAAGTTTTACAGTGAATACAGTTTTGAGAATTAATTACAAATTTATTTACATCATTTTCTTTTTGAACTTCATAAACACCTGCGGGACAATATCTTTGAGCGGGTTCATCAAATTTTTCTAAAGTATAATTAATTGGTAAATTAGGATCCTTAAGTTTTAAGTGAACAGGTTGATTTTCAGCATGATTTGTACCTGTTAGATAAACTGAACTTGTTTTATCAAAGGTAATGACATTGTCATATTTTGGGTAATTTATTTTAGGCATCTGATTTGCTGGTTTTAAAGTTTCATGATCAGCATGCTTGTGTTTTAAAGTAAAAGGCAGCTTTCCTTTAAATAAAATTTGATCAATTCCTGTAAATATTATTCCAAGTATTAAACCCCAGCTGAAACTAGGTTTTACATTACGAGCTGCATGAAGTTCTTCATAAACCCAACTCTTTTTAAATTTTTCCTCATAAATTGATAAATTTTTATTTTCTTTAATGTTTTCAATTATTGTTTCAGCAGCAATCATTCCACTTTTCATTGCTGTATGAGAACCCTTGATTTTTGGCATATTTAATGTTCCTGCATCACAACCAACTAGTAATGCTCCTGGCATAAACATTTGAGGTAAACTTTGAAGCCCACCTTCAATTAATGCACGCGCACCATAAGAAATTCTCTTTCCACCCTCTATTATTTTTTTAATTGATGGATGTGTTTTAAACCTTTGAAATTCATCATATGGTGAAAGATAAGGGTTTTTGTAATCTAAACCTATTACGTACCCTAAAAATACTTGTTTATTTTCCGCATGATACATGAAGCTACCACCATAAGTGCTATTATCTAATGGCCATCCAGCAGTATGCATTACCATTCCCTCTTCGTGATTTTTATCTTCTATTTCCCAAATTTCTTTAAAACCAATTCCATACTGTTGAGGATCTTTGTCTTTTGAAAGATTAAATTTTTCAATTAATTGTTTTCCTAAGTGACCCCTGCATCCTTCAGCAAAAACAGTAACTTTACCTAATAGTTCTATACCCGGTTCAAAACTATCTTTTTGATTCCCCTCTTTATCAATACCCATATCTTGAGTTGCAACACCTTTAACAGAACCATCTTCATTATATAAAATTTCACTTGCAGGAAACCCTGGAAAAATTTCAACACCTAAAGCCTCAGCTTGTTCTGCAAGCCACCTACACAAATTTGCTAAACTAATAATATAATTGTTATGATTTTGTTGAACCTTGGGCAGTAACCATGTTGGCCAACTAATTGATTTGGTTTTACCTAAAAATAAAAATTTTTCTTTTGAAACTTTAGTTTTAATTGGTGAGTTTAGCTCTTTCCAATTTGGTAATAGCTCATCTAAAGCTCTAGTTTCAAAAACATTACCACTTAGAATATGAGCACCTATTTCTGATGCTTTTTCTAACAAGCAAACATTTAAATTTGGGTCAAGCTGCTTAAGTTTAATTGCTGTAGATAATCCAGAGGGCCCTCCTCCAATTATAACAACATCATACTCCATCGACTCTCTACCCATATGATATTTTTATCTTTAAGAATTATTTTTGTATACTATTTAATTTGTTCAATTCTTCTAAGAATTGAGGAAGTGCTTCAAATAAATCTGCTTCTAAACCATAATCTGCAACACTAAATATTGGTGCTTCACCATCTTTATTTATTGCAACTATAATTTTACTTTCCTTCATTCCAGCTAAATGCTGAATTGCTCCTGAAATTCCAACTGCAATATATAAATCTGGAACAACAACTTTACCAGTTTGACCAACTTGGTGTTCATTACTTATGTATCCTGCATCTACTGCAGCTCTTGAAGCACCGATTGCAGCATTTAATTTATCTGCAATATCAGTTATCAATTTAAAATTCTCTCCATTTTGCATACCTCTTCCACCAGAAACTACTACTCTGGCAGTTCCAAGTTCTGGTCTATCTGATTTAACTTCTTCCCTTTTAATAAATTTTGATGATATAAATTCTTCAGTTGGTTCAACTTTTTCAATTGGAGCAGATCCACCAGATGTCTCACATGGATCAAAAGATGTAGGTCTAATAGTTACACATTTTTTGGTATCACTACTTTTTACTGTGGCAAATGCATTTCCCGCATAAATAGGTCTTAAAAACGTATCTGGTGAGATAACTTTTATAATATCACTTACTTGAGATGTATCTAAATGAGCCGCTATTCTTGGCATTAAATTTTTACCAAATGTATTTGCCGAACTAACTATATGAGTATAATTTTCAGAAACTTTTACTACTAACGGAGCAAAATTTTCTGCTAGATAATTTTCATAATGAGCAGCTTCAGCATGTAATACTTTTTTAACTGCTGACATTTCTGATAAAGATTTAGCAACTTCTTCACAATTATTTCCAATTAACAATACATGTACATCTGGATCAATTTGAGATGCAGCAGTTATTGCATTTAATGTAAAAGGTCTTACTTCTTTATTATTATGCTCTGCTATTAATAAAACTGACATTAAATTACTTTTGCCTCATTTTTAAGTTTACTAACTAGCTCAGCAACACTTGCTACTTTAATTCCTGCTTTTCTTTTTGGTGGTTCCTCTACTTTAATTTGCTGAACTCTAGGTGTTGTGTCAATTCCAAGGTCAGAGGCAGTTAAAATTTCTAAAGGTTTTTTTTTAGCCTTCATTATATTTGGTAATGATGCATATCTTGGCTCGTTTAATCTTAAGTCGCACGTTACAATTGCTGGAACATTAACTTCAATTGTTTCTAAGCCTTCGTCAATTTCTCTAGTAACTTCTAAAACTTTATCTTTTATCTCAATTTTTGATGCAAAAGTTGCTTGAGGCCAGTTTAATAAAGCACTTAACATTTGACCAGTTTGGTTACAATCATCATCAATTGCTTGTTTACCCATAAAAACTAAATCTGGTTTTTCTTTATCAACAATTTTTTGTAACGCCTTTGCTACTGCAAGCGGCTCAACTGTTCCCTCTGTTTTAATTAAAATACCTCTATCAGCACCAACTGCCAAAGCTTTTCTAACAGTTTCTTGAGATTTTTCTTCGCCAACTGTAATTGCTACAATTTCAGTTGCCTTACCTGCTTCTTTAATTTTGACAGCTTCTTCAATTGCATTATCATCAGGTGGATTGCTAGACATCTTAACGTTTTCAGTAACTACCCCAGATCCGTCTTCTTTAACTCTTACTTGGACGTTATAATCAATTACTCTTTTAACAGCGACTAAAATTTTCATTATGCTCTCAATAAATTATTTTCTGGATCGTATGGACTCTCATCTAATATTGTAGCATCGTACATTTTTCCTAAAATATCAATTTTCAATTTTTGACCTGTTGTCGCAACATTTGGTTTAACCATACCTAATGCAATTGATTTTCCTAATCTAAATCCAAAATCCCCACCTGTTGCACGTCCTACTACTTTATCATTTTCATAAATTGGATTATTCCCTAAGACATCAGCATCTTCCACATTATGTATTTCCATAGTAACAAGTTTATTTTCAAAACCTTTTTCTCTCCACTTGTTGAGTGCTTCCAAACCAATAAAATTACCTTTGTTCGGGTGAACAAATCTATCTAGTCCAGACTCATAAGGCGAATATTCAATGGATAGTTCAGTCCCAACTAATTTATAAGATTTTTCAACTCTTAAACTATTCATTGCTCTAATTCCATAAGGCTTAAGACCTAAGTCCTTACCAGCTTCCATTAATTTATCAAATATATGATTTTGATATTCAATTGGATGATGAAGTTCCCAACCAAGTTCCCCTACAAAGTTTACTCTCATAGCATTAACAGGAGCATTTCCTACATTAACATTTTTTGCACTTAACCATTTAAAGTTTTCAGCAGAAAAATCATCTGTTGATACTCTTGTCATTAATTCTCTAGCTTTTGGACCTGACACAACAAGTACACCCATGCTATTAGTTAAATTTTCAAATTGAACAGTTCCATCAGTAGGCATCCATTTTTGAATCCAATCATGATCCAATCTTTGATTAGCTCCTGCTGAAACTAAATAAAAACTATCTGAAGCTTCCCTCATTATCGTAAATTCAGAATGAACTCCTCCTTTAGTATTTAATGCGTGACACAATCCTATTCTTCCTATTTTTTTTGGAAGTTTATTTGCTACTAAATAGTCTAAAAATTCTTCAGCTCCAGGCCCTTTAATTCTACATTTAGCAAAGGCAGTCATATCTAGAAGACCAACATTTTCTTTAACATTTTGACATTCTTTTTTAATTGCTTCAAACCACTTAGATCTTCTAAAAGACCAGTCATCTTTTTGCTCCATTCCATCAGTTGCAAAGAAATTAGGTCGCTCCCACCCAAATTTTTGACCAAATACTGCTCCTAAATCTTTCATTCTATCATAACAAGGTGAAGTTCTTAATTCTCTAGCAGCCCCTCTTTCTTCATCTGGATAATGAACTTTAAATACATGGTTATAAGCTTCTTCATTTTTTTCTTTTAAATAAGATTTTGTTGCATAATCACCAAACCTTCTTGGTTCGACACCAAGCATATCGATTGTTGGTTCACCATCTACAATCCATTCTGCTAGTTGCCATCCAGCTCCACCTGCTGCAGTAATTCCAAAACTATGTCCTTCATTAATCCAAAAATTTTTGAGTCCCCACGCTGGACCAACAATAGGATTTCCGTCAGGCGTATAACATATAGCTCCGTTATAAACTTTTTTTACACCTACTTCTCCAAATGCAGGAACACGATGAATAGCACCTTCTATATGTGGAGCAAGTCTATCTAAGTCTTCTTGAAATAATTCATACTCTGAATCTTTTGATGGTCCATCAACGTAGCAAGCTGGTGCACCATCTTCATAAGGTCCTAATATTAAGCCACCTGCTTCTTCCCTCATGTACCATCTGCTATCACTATCTCTTAACACTCCCATTTCAGGTAAGCCTTCTTTTTTTCTTTTTAAAATATCTGGGTGGGCTTCTGTAACTATATACTGATGTTCAACTGGTATAACTGGAATATCTAAACCAACCATTTTTCCAGTTTGTCTTGCAAAATTTCCTGAACAAGAAATTACATGCTCACATTCAATTGCTCCTTTATCAGTTTCAACTATCCATCCATCTTTGGTTTGTTTAATTCCAACTACCGCAGTATTTCTATAAATTTCTGCACCTCTATTTCTTGCACCTGTAGCCATAGCTTGTGTTAAATCGGCTGGTTGAATATATCCATCTTCAGGATGTTGTATTGCTCCAAGTAAATCTGAAGTATTACATAAAGGCCAAATTTCTTTTACTTGATCTGGAGTTAAAAATTTTACATCCACACCAATTGTTTGAGCAACACCAGCATACTGATGATATTCATCCATTCTATCTTTTGTGCTTGCTAAACGAATATTTGAAACAACACTAAATCCAACATTTTGTCCTGTTTCTTCTTCTAATTTTTTATAAAGATCAACAGCATATTTGTGAAGCTGTCCCACTGAATAGCTCATGTTGAACAAAGGTAGTAATCCTGCGGCATGCCAAGTTGATCCTGATGTTAATTCTTTTCTTTCAACAAGAACGGCATCTGTTAAACCTTTTTTTGCTAGATGATAAAGGGCACTAACCCCTACTACTCCTCCACCAACTACTACAACTTTAGTTTTTGTTTTCATTGGCGATTCCTACTAAATTTTTTGAAATAACGAAACAAAATTGTATCTGAGGACAATTAAATTGAACTGCCAAGTGGGATAGGGCTTGAGACCATCGTGGTCAACCAACAATCTTTTAACAATCCATCGAGTGTGTACTTTTCGACTTGCCAATTGAACTTATGGTAGATTTTATTCTTATCCAAAATAACTACTTCAAATTGAGCCCATTTATCGCTACTTCCAAGCTCAGTTATTGTGTGGCTTAAGTGATCTAGCATCATTTGATAGGCGTCTCCTTTAATCATCCTTTTAAAGTTAGGTAAAGGACCAGTGACTTTTTTATTATTTGGGTGAGCAAAATTCCAAGTTTGCTCTATACCACTATCTTTAAATTCTAGATCATTTTTTTGAAGTCCACTAAGCTGTATCTTGACTACTTCTGACGGCTTAATATCGCTATTAGGTTTTAGAATATCTGCGTTTGATGGAGATAGAAAAATAGAAATAAAAATTAATACTTTAAATATTATTTGCTGTTTTTTTAACATCTTCTAAAAATTCTTTTCTCTTTGCATCACTTACAAATGGTACTGCAAAATATCTTCTATAGACAATGTTATATATGCCACACATATGAAATACTCCTCTTTTTAACCTTCTAATTGGGAGATTTAAAAAGAAAGTTGTAATTGCTAATCTTGGTGAGCCATAAGTACAAAAAATAATTGCTTTTTTTTGTCTCAAATTTCCAATTGGATAACCATAGTTTCCCCATAATTGTTTAAATCTAAATGCCCAAGGTGGAGCTAAAACTTTATCTATCCATCCTTCTACTATTGCTGGCATTCTAAAATTCCAAATTGGTGCAATTAAAACTATAGTGTCACATTCTTCTATTCTTTGGCGATGATTTATAACATCTTCACCTGGATCTTCACCGGCAAAAACAGGGTCAAATTTTTCTTTATATAAATCAACAGAATAAACTTTATTACCATTATCTTCTGCTGTTTTAATAAAAGTATCTCTTATTGCAGCATTAAATGATTGATCATTATAATGACCGTACACTAAAAATATTTTTTTCATTAAAAACTCTAAATTTTAAGATCAAGACGTGGCTTCCAAAATGGACGGAATAGTTCAATCTTTGGGCATTTATTCATCACTACCTTAAGACCTGCTTCTTCGGCTAACTTTGCAGCATCATGATTAATAACTCCAATTTGTCCCCATAAAACTTTAGCATTAATTGAAATTGCTTCTTCAGCAATAGCATAAAGATCTTCAGGTTTTCTAAAAACTTCCACCATATCAACTGGTCGGTCAATTTCTTTTAAACTTGGATAAACTTTTAAACCTCTAATTTCAGTTATACCAGGACGAGGATTTACAGGTATCATATCGTAACCTGTTTCATTTAACACTCTAAGTACTCCATAACTAAACTTTGTTTTATCTGGACTTGCCCCAACCATCGCAATTGTCTTAACTGAGCTAAGTATATCTCTTAAATACTCATCGCTGTAAGGTTCATTGTGATTCATTAATGTTATTTTTTTTTATTTTTCTGGCTAGCAATATCAGCTTTTAACTCATGTGGTGCAAGTGGGTCAAGAAAAGGATTGCGGTATAATTTATCATGGCTTTCAACCCCAATCTCAATCGTACAATCTGTTTTTGGTCTAGCTACGCATAAAATTATATAACCATTATTGATCTGTCGGTTATTAAGGGCAACTTGTGACCGCTGATCTACTTCGCCCTCAATCAATTTAGCTGCACAAGTAATACATCCTCCATATTGACAACCATAAGGTAAATCTACGCCTTGTTCTCTTAATTCTTGAAGTAAAGACATTTTCCCTGAAACTTTGTAAACACTATTCTCGCGATTAGAAATTGTAATTTGCATTACAACCAAATATCACTTGTACAATCTCCACCTGGATATCTGCTTTCATGACATCTACTTGGACCATTAGGCTCTTTCCCAAAATCAACTATGAAATCCTTATTGATTTTCATTCCTCCATTTTCAACATCACAATCTATCATTATCATAGCTCCTCCTTGAGTACGAATATCTGGATAGAATTGATTATCCCAAGTTGAAAATAATGAAGTTGTTACATACATACGTTTTCCATCTAAAGACAATTGATACATTTGTGGACCACCAGCAATTTTTACACCGTTTACAATTGGTGCTTTCCCTAAAAGTCCTCCCATCCATACTTGGCCTGTTAGCTTTGGATTATGAGGGTCTGAAATATCATATTGCCTCATATCTCCATGAAGCCAATTGTTTAAATAAAGATACTTATCATCCATTGACACAAGTATAGCAGACATTACTCCTGGTATAGGGATAGGCCATTCTGGATGTGGTTCGTTTTCAACATCAATAATTTTTTCCCATTCCCATTTTCCTTCTTTTGATTTCCAAAAATGAATCACATTTGCACTTAAAGCTGCTCCACAAAATCCATGACTGCTGTCAGGATTATGCAAAAATTTTACCTCTAATGGGATTAAACCATCTTCACCTAAGTACATTGTCTCAACTGGTTCTTTCTTTTTGAAATCCCAAATATGTAATCTACGTCCGTATTTTAAGTGCCCTACTTCTTCAAGATCAAAACCAGGCATAAAAGTATTTGGTGCAGCCCATTCTGAACTGACCATCACATTATGTCTTGGCTGATACCAAAAATCGTAACTAAATGGAATATCGCCCATAGAATTTTCCCACCTACCAACTATTTCAAAATCTTTATTTAAATGTAAATATCCTCCAGGAGCTTCTCCTCTTGCGTTACCTAGAAAAGAAATAATAATTTCGGAACCGAGACAGTGGACTGTATGAGGTCCTGACAAATTTGTTTTTGATTTTATTTCAGAACCCTCGATAATTTTATGAATTTTTGGGGCAAAAGGATCTGATGCAGTATCAATTACATGAATATTATTAGATCTAACACCTGGAACTAAAAGATATTTTCTACTCATCCCTTCATCTCCATGACATGAAGAACAAGCATTCCATCCCATATGATGAAGCTCATCTCCTATTCCAGGCATTTCAAGACGATGGATAACTTGAGAATATGTAGGACTATCTGGATCAACATCAATAGTTGCAAGATAATCAGGTTTTTGAATTCCTGTGCCAGTATAAATTGCTATAGTATATAAAAGTTTTTCATTAGGTGCTTTAATTGCATCTGATGGACTTGCATAACCTGGTCCACAACATGATTTATCCGTATTTTTAATATCACCCATTATTTATCTTTTTTAATTTGTTCTTCACAAAACTTTTTTGCCTTTTCTAAATCTGTTATTTTAGACTCAGATAATTTTTGACTACCTGCAAGACAAGCATCTACTGCTCTTTTGAAATTATGATCATTAAAACTCATAATAAAATACATTCCTGAAATAATAAATATGATGATTAAAATATTCTTTTTATTTAACACTATTTATTTTTCCAATTTGGTTTACGTTTTTCTAAAAATGCTGATATTCCTTCTTTGGCATCCATTGCCATCATGTTTACTGTCATCATTTTGCTAGTATATGCATAAGCTTTTTTTAATGGCATTTCTAATTGTTTATAAAAAGCTTGTTTGCCAATTTTAATTGTTAAGTTTGATTTTGAAGCAATAGTTTTAGCAACTTTTAATACTTCACCGTTTAATTTTGATTTTGAATAACAATCATTAATTAATCCAATTTCTTTTGCGTAATTTGCTTTAATTGGCTCACCTGTAAGCAACATTTTCATCATTGGTTTTCTATTAATTTTTCTACTAACAGCAACCATAGGAGTGCTACAAAATAATCCTATATTTACTCCAGGTGTTGCAAATAATGCATCATTAGTACTATAAGCTAAATCACAACTTGCAACTAACTGACATCCAGCAGCAAATGCAGCACCGTGAACTTTTGCAATTACTGGCTTTCTTCCATAAACAATTTGAAGCATTACTTTTGAACAAAGATTAAATAATTTTTGATATTTTTCTCTTTTATTCAATCCTCTGACTTCTTTTAAATTATGTCCTGCACTAAATCCTTTACCAGCACCTTCTAAAATAATTACTTTTACTTTTTTATCTGAATCAAGTTTTTTTAAGGCATTCAGTAAATCTGTTAAATTTTTAAATGATAATGAATTATATGTTTTTTGTTCATCAATAATAATTGATGTGATTTCATTGGTTAATTTTTTTGTTTTGATATTGCTTATCATATTAATCTGCTAAACCATCTGATCTTGTTCGATTCCTTTCTATATGAATTGGCAATACTTTTCCATAAATAGCTTCTGAATGTTCTGGCGTATTAACTCTCCAAGGATCTAACACATAAGCTGGAATACAAAGATATCTTGGTTTATTTCCTTTTACCCTTGTTACTCTATGCATTGTAAATCTACCCTTAAATATTTGTAAATCTCCAGGCTCTAACTTTAATTGTCTAACTTTTGACCTATCACCTTCTAATACTTTCTTAACCTCATTAAAATTTTCATTTCCTGGCTCTCTAATAAATGGACAATATTCAAAAATTCCTCCTTCATCAGGTTTTTGTATCATTATACTTAGTGTAAATTCACAACTATCAAAATGCCAAGGTAAAATTCCTTCTGGTTTCATTACATTATATGCATGACAAGCTAAAGGATCCGCCCATCTATATATTGGTGAAATACCTAGGCAAGCTGACACAAATTTTAAAAGCTCTTCCTGCTCGTATAAAAATTTCATTTCAGAGTCTTTATTAAAAAGGTCTGAATTTAAATATCCATTATCTCTCTCTAAAAAAGTTCTTTTAGGATGGCTTAGAGGTAAAGATAAATCATCCTTAGAGTTAAGATAAGGATTAATACTTTTTTTTGACATAAAAACTTTGTCAATTTTTTTTTCTAATTCGAAATTCATTGATTTAATTGATTGAGGTAAAATAAAATTTGGAATAGTGGAGCAACTAAACTGATCTAAATCATCTTTACATTTTTTAATTAATTTTTGAATTTTTTTTGAAGATAAATCATGAATTGGGTAATTTTCTAAATCTACAATAGTTTGTAATCTTTCATTCATTGAAATTTATTATTTTTCTTATTGTTTGTTCAATTTTAATTTTTTTGAAGTTCGTAAATAGAAACATAATGTTTCTTTTTTGGCAATGGTATGATTGTAGGGACTTTTGTTAACCTTGGTTTTACAGAGTTCTTTCCAACTATAATGTTTTTATTGTAATTATCTAAATCTATCTCTGGATGAGGATTGCCATCATTGATTAATGGCCATGCATCAGAAGCTCTATATCCAAATAAAATTAAAGGTCTAGAATTATTCATTTGATTGTGACCTGACCCATGTACAGATCTACAATGAAAAAAAACTACTGTTCCTGCAGTACCAGTTATAGAAACACTATTTTTTATCCCAATTTTATTTTTTTTTGTGTTTATTTTTCCAACAAAAAAATTTTCATTATTATGATGGCTATATAATTTTTCTTTATGTGAATTTTTTATTATTTTAAGAGGTCCATTTTTCTCGTAGCAATCATCTAAATATATACCAACAGTAACTAAATCATCGTTAGTATGAGGATAAAATGCCCAGTCTTGATGCCATCCAATTTCACTTCCTTTTTTTTTATTTGGAAGTTTAAAGTTTAATTTGCCCAAATGAAATCTTACAGATCCTCCTAATAACTTTTTAACTATAGATATTATTTTTTTATCTCTTGATAAATCATAAAAAATTTTATGTCTATTTTGAGGATTATTTAACCTTAAAATTTCTTTATTTTTTAATGTGTTTGAATTGTATACAAAGTGATAATTATTATAAGATTGAGTTCCGTTTGTATCATTTTTTTTATTTTCTTTATTTTCTTTTGATACAACTTCATTAACAATTTCGTTTATCTTATTAATTTTTTTTTGAGTAATTAAATTTTTTTTTACTAGATATCCATTTTTTTTAAAAAAATTTAAATCTGAATTCATTGTAATTTACTTTAGCTTTCCGTCTTCTCTCATCTTGGCTCTAATTTTAGTAGCAGAAATTTCTTGAATCTCTTTTGAAAGTTCAATTTCTTCAATTTTGTAACCAACACCACGTCCATAACAAATATTTGTAATATTTGGCACAAGCACTACTTTAAATTGACCTTCAAACTCAGGATTTAATCTATCTTCAATATTTTTTTTAACTGTCTCAAAGTCAAAAGGATTGTCATCTACCCCTTGGACATCTCTAATTTGAATACAAACTTGTCCTGTTTTTTTAATAATTTCCTTAAATAAACTGTAATGACCGTCATGAAATGGTTGCCATCTTCCTAACATTTGAGCAGTTGGTTTTTTGTTATCCCATTCATAAGCCATTAATTTATCTCCTTTATTATTTTTGGTGCCCAGTTTTTAGCATCTTGTGTAGTTACATGAAAGTCAAACTTATTTGGTTTAACAAACATCTTATTAGTGTCATCAAATCTTCCTTCTTTAATTGTATCAACCCAAACAATAAAATCTGCTGGAAATAAAGCTCTTGCTTCTGGTGTAGGGCAAACAAAATCTGCTACAACAAAACTTCCATCTTGTTTCAATTTTAAAGCAAAGTCTGCCATTCTTTTTGCCTGTCTTTTTCTTCCTTCTTCAGAAAAATCCCAATCATTTGCCTCTTTTCTAACTTCATCAGCATTTAATCTTTTAGCATTAAGCAATGGAGCTAATTCTTCAGCTAATGTTGTTTTTCCTGAGCCTGGTAAACCCATTATTAAAATTATTTTCATCTTTATAATAAACTATTTGCTACCCATTTATGAAATTGATGAGTTGGTTGATCCATCACTGGTGAGAAATTTCCACCGTTATATACAGGTGAACTTCTTCCCTCTTGCATACCCTCAATTGCACTAATGTCTTCTAACATTACTTCCTTCCAAAATCTTATATTTTCTTTTCTTAATTCTTTAAGTTCATTTCCGTTAGCACTTTTATCACCGACATAATACATTTCCATATGTTCTTTGGTTTTATTGATTGCAAGTGGTTCTAGCCAAAAAACATAAAAATGATCTAAATGTAGACCAATCATTACATTAGGAAATAATGCTATATATTCAGAATTTTTATGTGAGCTTTTTTCCCAATTCTTAAATGTATCAAATTTCCTATTTCCTTTTACCGGTTGTTCGTATTTTTCACTTCCTTGTCCTGCGAATCTATTGGGTAAACCTTGAATGTGATAATGATCATTAATGTTTGATACTTTATTTAATTCTGGATGAATAGTTGGTAAATGATAGCTTTCACAGTAATTTTCAATTGCAAACTTCCAATTACATTTAACTTCTAAATCAAAAGAACCATAATCTTTAGAATGAATTAATAATTTTTGATCTTTATGAGTAATGAACCTAGACCATCTTTGTTCAAGTGGCTTGATATACTCATTAAATTCAATTTCATTTGAATTAATATTAACAAAAATAATGTCCATCCATACTTTAGATCTAACTTCCTTTAAATTGCTCTGATTCTTTTCAAATTGATCTGAGTTATGAATATTTAAGCCACCTATATGAGGGGTGGCCACTAGGTTTCCCTTAAAGTCATATGACCAGGAATGATAAGGGCATCTAATTACATTTTTCAAAGTGCATGGTTTGTCTATTAGTTTAAATCCTCTATGGCTGCAAACATTATGAAATACCCTAATATTACGATCTTTGTCTCTGACTATCATTAAAGGAATCCCGAGTAGATTGTATGGTTTAGCATCCCCAACATTGGGTATAGAACTAGCTACCCCAATTACTGTCCATTTATTACAAAAAATCTTATCTCTTTCATATTCTAAATATTGCTCACTGGTGTAACACTGGTTTGGAAGTCCATTTGCGGTCTCTATAGGTTTGTCCACATCCATCAATTTCTTGATGTCCAAGATCTTTGAGAGAGAATTATTTTTAAGATTTTCGACCATAAAAAAAATTATCATGGCCTTAATTTTTGGCAACAAATTTCCATTTTGAACTATGCTGAATTTCTTTGACAGCATTTTTAAAAAGGATAATGATCTGGAAAAAATGAATTTTTCACTAGAAATTGGTCCTCATACTGACCTTGAAACCTTACCTGCTGTAAAGGATGTATATGTTACAATGTTACCTGGTGGTGATTATAAAGAGACTGCTGATAAATCAGGAGACCTTGTTAAAAAAGGTTTTAATCCAGTTCCACACTTTCCAGCCAGATCAATAAATAATGATGAAGAATTAAAAGATTATGTTTCAAGATGTAAAGATCAAGGTGTTACACAAGCTTTAGTAATTGGTGGAAGCAGAGAACCAGTTGGTAAGTTTGATAGCTCATATCAAATTTTAGAAACAGGTTTTTTTGAAGGAATTAAAATTGGTATCGCAGGCCATCCTGAAGGAAGTCCAGATATACCAGAACAAAATTTAGAAAAAGCAATGATAGATAAAAAGCCTTATGCTGATTACATAGTAACCCAATGGTTATTAGATAGTCAGCCTATTGTTGATTTTGTTTCTAAACAAAGCGTACCAGTGCATGTTGGAATTACTGGGCCAATGAAAATATCTAGCTTAATAAAATTTGCTAATATTGTCGGAGCAAAAAATTCCATTAACTTTCTTAAATCTAATTTTACTAAGGCGTTAGATTTATTGAAACCTAAAGACCCTAATGATTTAATTGGGAAAGTTAAATCACATACTGATAACTTCCACATTTATACATTCGGCGGCTTGAAGGAAACTAACAAGTGGTTGAAGGAGAATAGTTATGTCTAATGAATTTGACTATACTAAATTAAAACATGTTACTTCTGTTGATCAATCAGATAGAGAAGTACCATATAATTTAAGACAAAGTGGGCCAACGAAAGTTGAAATGTTAATTTCAACGAGAGTGAGAAAATCACCTTATTGGCATTTATCAATGCAGGCAGGATGTTGGAGAGCAACAGTCTATAATCGTATTTATCATCCAAGAGGTTATGTAAAACCTGAAGATGGTGGCGCAATGGTAGAGTACGATGCAATTGTTAATCATGTAACTATGTGGAATGTTGCTGTTGAAAGACAAATAAGAGTGAAGGGTCCAGATGCAGAAAAATTTACTGACTATGTTATTACAAGAGATGCAACTAAAATTTCTCCAATGAGAGCAAGATATGTAATTTTATGCAATGCTTATGGTGGAGTTTTAAATGATCCAATTCTTCTAAGAATTTCTGAAGATGAATTTTGGTTTTCTTTGTCCGACTCTGATATTGGAATGTATTTACAAGGGGTGAATGCAGATGGAAGGTTTAATTGTACTGTTGAAGAAATAGATGCATGTCCAGTTCAAATTCAAGGACCAAAGTCAAAAGCTTTAATGAAAGACCTTTGTGGAGATCAAGTTGACTTTGATAATATGCCTTTCTATGGATTGGCTGAAGCTAATGTGGGGGGAAGAAGTTGTGTGATTTCTCAATCTGGTTTCTCTGGTGAAGCTGGGTATGAAATATATTTAAGAGATGCAACTTTGTATGCTGAAGATATGTGGAATGCTGTTCTAGATGCAGGAAAAAAACATAGTCTAATGGTTATTGCTCCTGCTCACCATCGAAGAATTCAAGCCGGTATTCTTTCATGGGGACAAGATATGGATCAACAGCATAATCCTTTTCAATGTAATTTAGGATACCAAGTTTCTTTATCGGGAAAAGGAGAATGGAATAAAAAAGGAGATTACGTAGGTAAAGCAGCTTTAGAAAAAATGAAAGCAGATCTTGTAGATGGAAAGAAGCCTTATAAATTACAATTAGTAGGATTGGAATTTGGTGGAAAACCAATTGAAGACTATGCACCTGACTTTTGGTTAGTATCTCCTGAAGGTGGTGGTGATCCTGTAGGATTTATTACTTCTCCCTGGTATCACCCTGAAAAAAAACAAAACATTGCAAT
>ERZ802822.1227-NODE-1227-length-16519-cov-9.679783_pt1 | contig 16519 bp, 13 predicted proteins | sample MGYA00345649_ERZ802822 | MGnify/ENA primary metagenome ERZ802822 (study PRJEB30503, sample SAMEA104212359) | marine metagenome | biome: Westerlies Biome; feature: [SRF] surface water layer (ENVO:00010504) within the epipelagic zone...; material: water...
CCGGGCCCGCCACGCCGCTGATAGGGCAATTTCGGGAAGCAGAATCAAAACTTGCTGGCCTGCGGCAATCGCCGCTTCAACCGCCTCGAAATAAACCTCGGTCTTGCCCGATCCGGTAACCCCGTCAAGAAGGCAGGCCTGAAAACCATAGCCAACTGTGCCGCGCAAATGAACGGCAGCTTGCTGTTGATCCGATGTCAAGGTGACATGATCAAGATCATGCCGCGGCAAAGGCGGCGGTTGATCGGCCGAGACGAATTTGACCTGCAACAGGCCTGCCGTTTCCATGCCATTAATGACTGCCTGACTGGCACCGCAAGCAGCCGTAATCATCGCCGCCGTTACACCAACCGTCTCAGCCTGATGATCGGACGCAGCGGATGCCTCAGTTTTGGCGAGGTAATTAAGAACATGCTGCCGCGCCGCGGTAAGCCGGGCTTCATCTGCTGGCGAGCCAATCGAATAGCGTTTTTGCTGGGGCGAACGATCAAAGGCGGCTGGCTGGCTAAGCACCATTTTGACCACCGCACCCAACGGTGCCATTGTCCAAACGGCAACGCGTTCGATAAATTGGACAAGCCCATCTGACAGCGGCGGCAAAGTCACCAAACTTTCAACCGCCCGAAGCTTGGCCACCGGCACATCACCAATCGCCGCTCCCATCACGATGCCGGGTAAATGTCGCCCACCAAATGGAACCATGACAATAGCGCCACGCACCGCACCAACGGCTGGACCTGCCAGATAATCATAAATCCCGCCAACTGGCGCTGCCACCGCAACGGACAGCGCCGAATGCGACGCCATGCCAACAGATTCACTCATGACAAATCAATATAAACATTGGATCCTATGGAGCTATCCGCCATCATAACAAGCTGAACAACGGTTATTTTAAGATTGTGGATTTGCGCGGTTGCTTCAAGTAAACTTGCGTGGAGCGCAGAAAAAGCGCAAGCATCAATCCAGTTAAAACAGGGACAATGACATGAAAATTTTCCTCGATAGCGCCGATATTGGCGAGATCACCGCACTTTGTGATACTGGGTTCGTTGATGGAGTCACAACAAATCCATCTTTGATTGCCAAATCAGGACGCAATATTCTTGAGACGATTGCCGAAATCTGCAGCCTTGTTGACGGGCCGGTTAGCGGCGAAGTCACGGCAACTGATTTTAAAACAATGCTTACCGAAGGCCAAAAGCTGGCCACCATCGCCCCAAATGTAACAGTAAAAGTGCCATTGACCCGTGACGGGTTGATGACGTGCCGCGCGCTTAGCGATGCTGGCACCGATGTAAATGTTACATTGTGTTTTACCGCTGGGCAGGCCTTGCTGGCGGCCAAGGCAGGCGCGAAATTCATTTCACCCTTTGTCGGGCGGCTTGACGATATCGGCCGCGACGGTATGGGGCTGATCGAAGAGATTTGCAGCATCTATGCAAATTATGATTATGATACGGAGGTTTTGGTTGCCTCGGTTCGAAGCACCCAGCACGTCGTTGACGCCGCCCTGATGGGGGCCGATGTGGTGACTTTGCCACCAAAGATTTTGACCGCGCTTTATCATCATCCGCTAACCGATAGTGGTCTGGACACTTTTCTGAAAGACTGGCAAGCAACTGGCCAATCGATTTTATAGGCGCGGTCCTAACGGGCTTAGCCACATAGGAAACGCCAAGCAGAGGCAGTATTATGGCAAACGATAAATCTAAGAAAACAATCACCGCCAAAGATATTGCCCACTTTTTGACAGATAATCCTGACGCAATGTCGAAATTGCTAGCAGCCCAGCCTGAACTGCTTGCGGCCTGTATCACCGCGGTTGGCACCAAGATCGAGACCAATGATAAAATTGACGATAAGGTGGTGAATCTGATTCCAGCACTGGCCGCCAAGGCCCGGCAGGATGCCCGCAAATTAAGCCAGACACATCAATCGCTTTTGCATGTGGCCGCCGAAAACATGCTTAGCTGGACACGGCTTCATCACGCCACATTGGGGCTTCTTGCCAGCACCGATCTTGCTGGCATGTGTCAGGTGATTAAAACCGAATTTCCGGTGATTTTTGACCTGAACCAATGCCAATTGATTAGCGAATCCGAAGCGGCAATTCCGGATGCGCTTGGTATGGGGCTGATGGTGCATCCAGCAGATCAGATTGACAAAGCTACTGAAAACTGCGGGATGTTTTTGGGTCTACCAAATGAGGCCGCCCAGAAGCTGCTGATCAAACCAGCCCAGAGCCTTGCGATTATCCGGCTTCCCGATCAGCTTCCCGATCCGGTATCGCAATGCCTGTTATTGCTTGGCGGCAAAACCGCCAATAGTTTTCATCCCGATCTTGGCAGTGACCTTCTTGTTCTTCTTGCCGAAATGGTTGGCGTCACCTTGGCGGCAAGGCTGGAATTGCAGGTGAATTCACGATGATTGCGGCGGCACATCGGGCAGCATGGCTTCGCTGGCTTGCCAGTGAAAAACGCTATGGGTCAAACACGCTTGATGCTTATGAACGCGATCTTGATGATTTTTCCAGCTATCTTAGCGCTGGCGCAAACGCGGCCAATGCGCCGCTATCGCGCCAAATATTTCGTGGCTGGCTCGCACATATGGCATCACGCCAGCTTGCGCGAACAACGATTGCACGACGGGTATCCTCGGTGCGCAGCTTTTATCGGTTTTGCGGCCGCAACAAACTCATTGATGTTCCCGAACTTGGCTGGTTACGCGCGCCGCAACCACCGCGCGCCGTTCCAAAATCAATGTCGGTCGATGATACCCACGCTCTACTTCAGGCCATTTTTAACCGGCGCGGTGCCGATTGGGTCAAAAAGCGCGATTTTGCCGTATTGATGCTGCTTTATGGTGCCGGATTACGCATTTCCGAGGCGCTTGGCCTTTGCCGTAAAGACGCGCCACTTGGTGACTGGCTTACCATTACCGGCAAGGGCGATAAAATGCGCGATGTACCGGTGCTAAAAGCAGCCAGCGAAGCGGTTGATGATTATCTCAATGACTGCCCATTTGATGGTGGGGCGCAAGCGCCATTATTTGTCAGCAGCCGCGGCAAGCAGCTTGGTGCACGCGCGGTTCAACGTTTGCTTGAAGGATTGCGTGTCGAGCTTGATCTGCCATCGCATGTCACACCGCATAGTTTGCGCCATGCCTTTGCAACACATCTTCTTGGCAATGGTGGCGATCTTCGCGCCATTCAGGAATTGCTTGGCCATGCCAGCCTATCAACAACTCAGCGCTACACCCATGTTGATGAAACCCATCTAATCCAAATCCACCGCGACACACATCCACGCGCGCAACGCTAAACGCATGTGCCCGCAAACTACACCCTTGGCAATCACATAAAACTAGCTAGATATGGATGGCGCGACCGTCAACCGCCAGTGCGGCTTCTTTGACGGCCTCATTCAAAGTTGGATGACCATGACAGGTGCGGGCAATATCTTCGGCTGAGGCACCAAAAGCCATGGCGGTGGCGCATTCATGGATCACCGTTCCGGCCTCATGGCCGATTATATGAACACCAAGAATCCTGTCAGTTTTTGCACATGCCAGAATTTTCACAAACCCATCGCTATGTCCTTGCGCCCGCGCACGGCTGTTTGCCGAAAACGGAAACACACCCTTGGCAAAATCAATACCAGCTTCGGTCAATGCTTCTTCAGATTTTCCCAAAGTGGCAATTTCCGGTGCGGTATAAACAATGCCCGGCACCAGATCATAATCAACATGACCCGGCTTGCCAGCCATCATTTCAACAGCGGCAACCGCATCTTCTTCGGCCTTATGCGCCAGCATTGGCCCGTCAATCACATCACCAATGGCATAGATATCTTCGATACTGGTCTCAAAACGTGCATCAACCGCAATGCGGCCACGCGGTGTCATGGTAACACCCATCTTTTCAAGCCCAAGCCCGTCTGTTGCCGGATGTCGTCCAACCGAAACAAGCGCAATACCAGCCTTTATGGTTTCTTCATCACCGCCATTGGCAGGGGTGACTGTCAGACTAACGCCATTTTTTCCAGCTTTAGCCGATTTTACCGAGGTGCTGAGACGGAATTTTAAGCCCTGCTTTTTGGCAATGGTCATAAATTTCTTGGCGATTTCAGCATCCATTCCAGGCAAGATTCGCGGCAAAAACTCGATGACTTCAACCTCGGCACCAAGGCGCGCCCAAACCGTACCAAGCTCAAGCCCGATGTAGCCTGCGCCAATCACCACCATTTTCTTTGGCAAGGTTTCAAAGCTCAAAGCGCCGGTTGAGCTGACAATATGTTTTTCATCAATGGTAATGCCGGGAAGGCTGGAGGGGTGACTGCCGGTGGCAATCATGATTTTGCCAGCTTTATAATCGCCTTTATCCTTACCATCGACAATGGTCACGCTTCCCGCGCCAGTAAGGGTTGCGCTTCCTTCAAGGCGGGTGATTTTGTTTTTCTTGAACAGAAAATCAATGCCGCCGGTCAGCGTGTCAACAATATCGCTTTTCGATTGCATCATCTGTTTGAGATCAAGCGCAACCGATCCAACCGATATGCCTAATTTGCCAAGCGTGCCTGATGCGGCATTTGCAAAATGCTCGGACGCATTCAAAAGCGCCTTTGACGGAATACAGCCAACATTCAAACAGGTGCCGCCAAGCGTTGGCCGTTTTTCGATGCAGGCAACATTCATCCCAAGTTGGGAAGCGCGAATCGCCCCAACATAACCGCCCGGGCCAGCACCAATAATGATGAGATCAAAGCTGTTATTCTGCATCTTTTTTTCCTTTTTGCCGGCAAATTTTGCAAAGCGGTTTTGCAATGTATGCCGCTAGACGCCCATTAACAAACGGCGCGGGTCTTCGACCATTTCCTTGATCCGTGCCAGAAATGATACAGCCTCGCGACCATCAATAATACGATGGTCATATGATAAGGCCAAATACATCATCGGGCGAATCACAATCTGGTCATCAATCACAACTGCGCGCTTTTCGATCTTATGCATGCCAAGAATACCGCTTTGTGGCGGGTTCAAAATCGGGGTTGACATCATTGACCCGTAAACACCGCCATTCGAAATGGTGAAGGTGCCGCCAGCCATATCATCGGGCGCAATTTTGCCATCGCGCGCACGAATACCAAAATCCGAGATTGCCCGTTCGGTATCGGCCAAACTCATTTCACCAGCATCTTTGATGACCGGCACAACAAGCCCTTGCGGCGTGCCAACAGCAACTCCGATATTATAGTAATTCTTATAGATAATATCAGTGCCATCAATTTCGGCATTTACCGCCGGAAATTCACGGAGCGCCTGAATGGCTGCCTGCACAAACACACCCATAAAACCAAGCCGTACTTCATGCGCGGCTTCGAATGCCTCTTTATAATCACCCCGCAATTTCATCAGCGACGACATATCCACCTCGTTAAAGGTGGTCAGCATCGCCGCGCTATTTTGCGCCGCTTTCAGCCGTGCGGCAATGACCTGCCGCAATTTCGACATGCGAACACGCTCTTCACGCGCCGCATCAACCGCCCGCGGTGTTGCCCGTGGTGATGTTGGCGCATTTGCAGTTGCCATAACGGTTTGCGCCAGTGTAGCCTGCGGCTTGTTGATCGCCGCCAAAACATCGGCCTTGGTCAAACGCCCGCCAACACCTGTTGCCGCAATATTTGCCGGATTGAGTTTATGTTCATCAACCAGCCGCCGCACTGCGGGTGACAGGTCAGAACTGTCAATTGCCGCTGGCGCAGATGCCGCCACTGCAATCGGGGTAGGGATTTCATCTGCCACTTTTGCTGGCGCTGATTTTGCCAGGGCTGATTTTTGCACATCTTGTTCTGCAGCCAGTTTGGCACCAGCCGCGCCTTCTTCAACACGCGCCAAAAGCGCGCCAACTTCAACGGTTTCACCTTCAGCGGCGATGATTTCACCAAGCTTGCCAGCAACCGGTGACGGCACTTCCAATGTCACCTTATCCGTCTCAAGCTCAACAATCGGTTCATCTGCGGCGACCGCGTCGCCAGCCTTCTTTATCCAGCGAGCAATCGTTGCATCGCTGATTGACTCACCAAGTGTTGGAACATGAATATCAATTGACATTGTAAGCACCCTCCTACGGTACCTTGTCTAAAAACCTACTTTAAAAAAGCTCAGTTTATTTCTTTGTTGAACCGGTTTTTTGGGTTGCAGCCACCATTGGGCCAAGCGCCTCCGCAACAAGTTGCTTCTGTTCTTTCACATGACGTGCAAAAGAACCAGTGGCTGGCGATGCAGCGGCAGCGCGACCGGCATATTTTAACCGACTTTGTTGCATACCAGCCGCTTGCATCGCACCCTCAATAAAATCACGCACAAATGTCCACCCACCCATATTTTTGGGCTCTTCCTGACACCATATAACTTCGGCATTAGGGGTTTTAGCTAATAGTTCTAAAATTGTTTTTGATGGAAATGGGTATAATTGCTCAACGCGCAAAATTTCAATTTCCCAGGCCTCCGCAGAGTCACGAGCATCTGCCAAATCGAAGTAGACCTTGCCTGAGCACATGACAATCCGTTTAGCTGCACCATGTTTAACATTACCACCACGTTCATCAATCAACCGGTGGAATGTTGTACCTGGGCCCAAATCTTCCAAACTTGAGACAGCCGAGCGATGACGCAATAAGGATTTTGGTGTCATTGCAACAAGAGGTTTTCTAAAGTCTCTTCGAAGCTGACGACGTAAAACATGAAAATGGTTAGCTGGGGTAGTGCAGTTGACTACCTGCATATTATCCTCGGCGCAAAGCTGTAAATAGCGCTCAAGCCTGGCAGATGAATGCTCTGGTCCCTGCCCCTCATACCCGTGAGGCAGCAACAAGACCAAACCGCTCATCCGAAGCCATTTGGCCTCACCTGATGAAATAAACTGATCGATTACAACCTGGGCTCCATTTGCAAAGTCGCCAAACTGAGCCTCCCACATAACCAAAGCGTTTGGTTCAGCTTGGGAAAAACCATATTCGAAGCCCATAACAGACGCCTCAGAGAGAGGGGAATCAATCACTTCAAACATTGCCTGTTCTGGACCAAGGTTGGCCAGAGGGATGTAGCGCTCTTCGGTAAATTGGTCCACAAAAACAGAATGGCGCTGGCTAAAAGTGCCGCGCCCAGAATCTTGACCAGAGAGACGTACAGGGTTTCCTTCGAGCAACAATGAGCCAAAAGCCAAATGCTCTGCCGTTGCCCAATCAATATTCTGACCAGAGCTAATGCTTTCAGCTCGACCTTTTAATATTCGCAAAAGCTTTGAATTGAGTTTTAATCTTTCAGGCGGGGTTGTCATAGTTTTGCCTATACGGCTAAGCAGCTCTGGGCTAACCGCTGTATCTCCACGTCGATCTTCGCCATGCGCTGAAACCATGCCAGCCCACTTTCCCTCAAGCCAGTCAGCTTTGTTAGGCAGGTAATTTGTACCGGCTTCAAACTCTGCATCAAGATAAGCTATGCGGTCATCGATTACCTTTTGTGCGCTATTGACATCATAAACACCCTCTTTAATCAGACGATTGGCATAAATTTCCCTAACTGATTTGTGTGCCTCAATTTCTTTGTACATTAAAGGCTGTGTGAACATTGGTTCGTCACCTTCATTATGCCCAAATCTGCGATAACAGAACATATCAATAACAACATCAGAGCCAAATGTTTGACGAAACTCAGTAGCTATTCGTGCCACATGGATAACTGCTTCCGGATCATCTCCGTTCACATGGAAGATTGGCGTCATTACCATTTTTGCTACGTCTGTTGGGTAGGGCGATGAGCGCGAGTATTGAGGACTGGTTGTAAAACCAATCTGATTGTTGACAATAATATGAATCGTGCCGCCGGTTCGATACCCACGCAACGCGGAAAAAGCGAAGGTCTCACCAACTACGCCTTGGCCCGCAAAGGCAGCATCCCCATGCAACAGGATACCCAAAACCTTTGTTCGATCAACGTCACCTAATTGCTGCTGTTTAGCACGAACGCGCCCTACAACGACAGGGTCAACAATTTCAAGGTGCGATGGGTTAGGCGCCAATGACAAATGTACTTTCATATCATCAAAAACGCGATCAGCAGAGGCGCCCATGTGATATTTAACATCTCCTGAAATGCCAATATCTTCAGGTGTTGCCGATTTCCCATGAAACTCAGAAATGATTGCGCGAAAAGGCTTTTGCAGTACGTTGTGCAAAATGTTCAACCGTCCACGATGCGCCATTCCAACAACGACTTCTCTCAGTCCAAGTTGGCTACCTCGCTTTAATATTTGTTCTAAAGCAGGAATGACAGCCTCACTGCCATCCAACCCAAATCTTTTCGTGCCCGGAAATTTTTTATGGAGGTATTTACCAAACTCATCTGCATCAACAAGCCGCTCATAAATTGCTGATTTACCCCTCAGCGTAAAGTCAGTCTGATTGTTGATGGACTCAATCCGCTCTTGGATCCAAGCTTTTTGTTTTGGATCCTGAACGTGCATAAACTCAACGCCGATTGTTCCACAATAGGTTTGACGGAGCCGGGCAATTATTTCAGTCAATGTAGCTGTTTCAAGTCCTAAAACATTATCAATGAATATTGGTCGTTCCCAATCATCATCGCCAAAGCCATAGCTTGCCGGGTCAAGCTCAGGATGCAGGTCTGGCTCTTCAAGAGCCAAAGGGTCTAGCGCTGCCAAAAGATGTCCATTACTTCTGTATGCACGAATGAGCATCACAGCGCGCAGGGAGTCCAGCGTTGCTGCCCGTATATCAGCAGCATTGATATTACGTCCTGATTTATGCGCCTGTGCCACTGCCTTGATTGATGCATCGGCATCAACCGCGCCAACGACGCGGCTTTGTGGGCGCCCCCAACTAGGGCCAGCTTCGATGTCCGCACCAAAATCAGCTGCCTTGCCAAGCTGTTCGAAATAGGCTGCCCAGTGCCGGTCAACCGATGATTGATTGTCACGCCACGCCTTATTCATTTCAGCTATGAATGTAGCATTTGCGCCAGAAAGGAGGCTAAAATCAATCTCGGTGGCGGCTACCAAATCATCAACATTAGAAGCAATATCATCCATCAAACAATTCACATTTCCTAGCGTGTTAAAGGCTCAAACACAAAGGTTAGTCTATTCGTTAATTCCAATAATTCAAACCGTATAGAGAATTCCTACCTTATGGCAATCAATACTGTGCGGTTGGGTGAAAAATCCTCCCCAGCCAGCCCATCAAGACCAGTTTTAGGTCATTAGCCAGAAGGCCAAAATCACCAGCCCCCTGGTTTGTTAAAAGCGTCTAGCGCAAAGGCCAGATGCCTAGAGATTATCAACAACCTCATTCAAGGCCTTGACCGCCGCAACCGAATTATCGAACATTGCCTGCTCGTCAGCATCAAGGGCAATTTCAACAATTCGCTCGACACCATTGGCACCAAGAATAACCGGCACACCAACATAAAGCCCGTTCAGACCATAAGCGCCATCAACATAGGCCGCACATGGCAAAAGCCGCTTTTTGTCTTTTAAATAGGCATCAGCCATATCAATCGCCGATGATGCTGGTGCATAAAAGGCCGACCCGGTTTTCAATAGCCCAACGATTTCAGCGCCACCATCACGGGTACGCTGAACGATTTCGGCAATTTTCGTATCGGTTGACCAGCCCATCTTGATCAGATCAGGAACCGGAATACCGGCAACAGCCGAATAACGCACAAGCGGCACCATCGTATCGCCATGTCCGCCAAGAACAAAAGCTGTCACGTCTTCAACCGACACATCAAATTCTTCAGCCAAGAACAGGCGGAACCGTGCCGAGTCAAGAACACCAGCCATGCCAACAACCATGTTGGTCGGCAGGCCAGATGCCTTTTGCAAAATACCAACCATCACATCAAGCGGGTTGGTGATACAAATCACAAATGCATCCGGACAATGACCCTTAATGCCAGCGCCAACCTGATGCATCACTTTGGTATTGATGCCAATCAAATCATCGCGGCTCATGCCTGGTTTTCGCGCCACACCAGCGGTCACAATCACCACATCACTTCCAGCCAGCGCGGCGTAATCATTGGCGCCAGACACATTTGCGTTAAAACCCTCAATTGGGCTTGCCTGCACAATATCAAGCGCCTTGCCTTGCGGGATGCCTTCGGCAATGTCGAAAAGTACCACATCGCCAAGCTCTTTTAGCCCGGCCAGAAGCGCCAAAGTACCGCCAATATTACCAGCTCCAATAAGAGAGATTTTATTTCGTGCCATATCAATGATTTCCATAAATTGCAGGGAGAAATCGCACCCCGCCATCTTTTGAGGCTATACCGCCCCGCGAAGCACGTGTTTTTGGTTTACATAACAATCAAATAACATACAAGAACAAACCCAAAAAAACAGGTGTTTGAGCAGATAAATGACGGGTCTTTATACGCTGTCTTTTATCCTACCACGCTTTGCCATTTCACCAAGCCGTGATGCGGTGCGGGCAAATTCAAATTGCCATTGATGGCCTTGATAAAGATTGCCAATATCGGCATCAGCCGAAGCAATTAAAAACCGGCCACGATCATAAAGCGCATCAATCAGCCACATAAAACGGCGGGCGACATTTTCATTGGCATCGGTAAATTGCGGTACATCGCTTAACACAAGACCGGCAAACCGGCCAGCAATGGCAAGATAGTCACGCGCGCCAAGTGGCACATCACACAGGCTGGCAAAACTGGCAAAGCCAACATCAACCGCCGCACGTTCGATGGTAATATCACGCCCTGCAACGCAAATCGTTTCAGCCGTGATTGCCGCACCGCCAGCAAGCTTGTCAAAAGCCAACTCCAACTGCGGACGAGCCGTTTGTGCCGGCACATGCCATGCTGGCAAATGAGCGAGAACCGCGCCGCGCCAGTCAGTGCCATCATCAAGCTGGCACATCTCACATCGCTGTTTCAAAAGATCAATGAATGGCAAAAACCGGTCGCGATGAAGCCCGTCTTTATACAGATCATCCGCATGCCGGTTCGAAGTGGCAACAACAATGACGCCACGTTTCAACATGCCCAAAAATAACCGCGCCAAAATCATCGCATCGGCGATATCGCGCACCTCCATTTCATCAAAACAAAGCACCGCGCCGCGCCGAGCCAGATCGGCAGCCGCCATTTCAATCGGATCATCAGCTCCCTTGCTTCGCGCTTGGTGAATCACATCTTGCGCCAGAACCATAAAATCATGGAAATGAAGTCGCCAAATGGCAGGCAGATTTGGCCGATCCAGCCCTTGTGCGGCAACCGACTCATGGAACATATCCATCAGCATGGTTTTGCCGCGGCCAACCCCGCCATAGATATACATACCTTTGACCGGTGCTTGATCAGGCAACAACATCCAGCCAAATAGGCTGCCGATTATTTGGCGGATCATCATTGGCCATTTGCGGCGTAACAATGCGGCTGTCTGCAATCTATCAATCAGCTGGTCAAGAAGTATGGCAATTGCTGCCTGTGCCGGATCGGCGTGCAGGACTTTGGCGTCAATCTTTGCGGCCAGTTTTTGGCTTGGATAAAGGCGATGGTCGTTTTGGCCATTCGTCATAATGATTTACCAGCTTGTGACTTTGACCAAAACCCTACGCCGGAAATTACCGTTGTGCCATCTCGCTTTTAATGCCCGCAATCGCCTTGCCCGGATTCAATCCCTTTGGACAGGTTTTTGCACAATTCATAATCGTATGGCAGCGGTACAGCGAAAAGCTGTCATCAAGCGCGTCAAGCCGTTCGCGTTTTTGTTCATCACGGCTATCCGAAATCCAGCGATAGGCCTGCAACAAAACAGCTGGGCCAAGATATTCATCACTATTCCACCAATAGCTTGGGCAGGCGGTCGAACAGCTAAAGCACAAAACACATTCCCACAAACCGTCTAGCTGTTCACGCTCAGCAGGTGATTGCCGCCGCTCGCCGCCATCAGCCACTTCGCTATCGTTCTTCAGCCAAGGCTCAATCGAGGTCAATTGCCGATAGGCATTGCTGAGATCGGGAACCAAATCCTTGACGACAGGCATATGTGGCAATGGATAGATTTTAACATCGCCTTTGACATCGCTGATGCTTTTCAAACACGCAAGCGTATTGGTGCCATCAATATTCATCGAGCAAGAGCCACAAATTCCCTCGCGGCACGACCGGCGGAAAGTAAGGCTGCTATCTTTTTCATTTTTGATTTTGATCAGCGCATCAAGCACCATTGGGCCGCAATCATCAAGATCAATTTCAAAAGAATCGATACGCGGCTGCGCATCATCATCAGGTGACCAACGATAGATTTTAAAGGTTTTCACCTTTGCGGCATCAGCCAATGCCTTATAGGTGATGCCATCGGTGATCCGTGAATTTTTAGGCAATCGAAACTCGGCCATGATTCTTTCCTCGTCCTTACCTAGTAAACGCGTGGGGCTGGTGGAATTGGGGCAACGTCATTGCTCAAAGTGGTCATGACAACATTGCGGTAATCCACCTTTGACTTGTTTTGTTCGTCAAGCCACATGACTGTATGTTTCATCCATTTTTCATCATCGCGCTCGGGCCAATCTTCATGCGCATGCGCGCCGCGTGATTCCTGTCTTTGCTCGGCTGAACGGATGCTCACCAAAGCCTGACCCATCAGATTTTCCAGCTCAAGCGCCTCGATCAGATCAGTGTTCCAGATCAGCGATTTGTCAGCGACACCTATTTTTTCCATCTTAGCAGCGATCTGATCCATCGTCGTCACACCTGATTCGAGTGATTCGCTAGACCGGAAAACAGCCGCATGACGTTGCATCGCATGCTGCATTTCCAACCGGATTGACGCCGCGCTTAAGTCACCATCGGCATGCCGCATCCGGTCAAATCGGGCAAGCGCCTTATCGGTTGCTGATTGTGGTGCGCGTTCTGATTTGGCGCCAGACTTGACGATTTCATTTGCCCGATGCGCCGCAGCACGGCCAAACACAACAATGTCAAGAAGCGAATTTGTGCCAAGACGATTAGCTCCATGAACCGAAACACACGCCGCCTCGCCAATCGCCATCAGACCCGGCACAACAGCGTTCTGATCATCTTTGGTTGGCGCCAGAACTTCGCCATGATAATTGGTTGGAATACCACCCATATTATAATGCACGGTTGGCAAAACTGGAATCGGTTCACGCGTGACGTCAACGCCGCAGAAAATCTTGGCGGTTTCGGTAATGCCTGGAAGCCGCGTATGTAGAGTATCTGGATCAATATGCTCAAGATGAAGCATAATATGATCTTTGTTTGGGCCAACGCCGCGCCCTTCGTTAATTTCAATGGTCATGGCACGGCTTACCACATCACGACTTGCCAAATCTTTGGCCGTCGGTGCAAACCGTTCCATAAAACGTTCGCCTTCGGAATTGGTTAGATAGCCACCTTCGCCGCGTGCGCCTTCGGTAATCAGCACGCCAGCACCATAAACGCCGGTTGGGTGAAACTGGACAAATTCCATATCTTGCAGCGGCAAGCCAGCGCGAAGCGCCATCGCATTGCCATCACCAGTACAGGTATGTGCCGATGTACAAGAGAAATAGACCCGTCCATAGCCGCCGGTCGCCAGCACTGTTTGCTGTCCCCAGAACCGGTGAAGACTGCCATCTTCCATGCAAAGCGCAATCACCCCAGCGCATTCGCCATCATTCGTCATCAAAAGGTCAAGAACGAAATACTCAATATGGAAATGCGCCTGATATTTCAGACATTGCTGATACAATGTATGAAGGATCGCATGACCTGTACGGTCAGCCGCCGCACAAGCACGCCGTGCCATGGATTTACCATGATCAAGCGTATGGCCACCAAAGGGACGCTGATAGATTTTACCTTCTTCAGTGCGCGAAAACGGCACACCATAATTTTCCAGCTCAATCACTGACGGAATGGCATTACGGCACATATATTCGATCGCATCTTGATCGCCAAGCCAGTCTGACCCTTTGACCGTATCATACATGTGAAATTGCCAATTATCGCCTTCACCCATGTTATTGAGCGCAGCGCCAATGCCGCCTTGGGCGGCAACGGTATGTGAGCGCGTTGGGAAAACCTTGGTAATACAGGCCGTCTTCAACCCGCCAGCGGCCATGCCAAGCGTGGCGCGCAAACCTGCGCCGCCAGCGCCAACAACGACAACGTCATATTGATGGTCAGTGATTTCATACACACTCATAACCTAAACCCTTTTTTGCGACGGTTTAGCAGGCTTGTCCGATACCGAACACTTCACTGCTCACTATATCAATCCCGCAATCATAACAACCGAAACAAGGCTGGCCATTGCTGCAATGGCAAACACACCACGCACAATTGTCACCAGCAACAAACGGCCGTTAGCAAGCGGAATATAATCTTCAATAATCATCTGCACGCCAAGCACCGCATGAAACAATCCGGCAATCACCAGAATTGCCAACGCCACCGCATGTTGCGGCGAAGCCACAAAGGCCATCGCCGCGCTATAATCAAGCGTGCCAATCGACGCCACAAGATAGGTGAAATACAACATAAGACCCAAAGTCACGACAGCGCTGATACGCTGCCAGCGCCAGTGACCAAAGCCAGGTTCGCGGGGATATTTTGCCGAGATTTGTGCCATGATACGTCCCCTAGCTACACTGCCAGCCATAGTGTGGCCGTAACCAGAACGGTCAGGCCAAGCACAAGATAGCCGCTTTGATAGACCTGTTTGATTTCAAGCCCAATGCGCAAATCCCACATTAAATGGCGGATGCCATTCAGCCCGTGATAAACAAGCGCTAGCGAATAACCTAAAACAACCAACTGCCCAAGCGGATGCTGAATGGCATCGGCAACCGGGTTAAAAGCCGTCGTCCCAGCGGCCAAGGCCACAAGCCATAGCGCCACAAGCAAGCTTCCCGTTGCCAATACCGCGCCACTTGCCCGATGCATAATCGACATCACTGATGTCAATTGTGGGCGGTAAACCTGCAGATGCGGTGATAATGGGCGCGGCTTTGCCATTGGAATCCTCGACAAGGGTTGTCAAAACGAAAAGGCAGGCGCAACGTTGCGCTCAACTTATGTTTTATATGTGTTATTGATAATCAATAGTCAATGTGTGAGCAAAAAACAGATGGTCAAATTGATCAGCTTTACCACCCATCCTGCTGGTAAACGCAAATTGGCATTTTCCGGCACATTGATCTGATTTGATTGCAATTGCCTTTTGCCAAAAAGCACGTCAAAACAGAATTCATGGAACAGATCCTATCAATTCAATCAGCGGTAACGCTTGGCTTTGTCGGAAATAGCGTTGCCGGACCAGTCATCACGCATCTTAGGCATCACCCGCTTTTGGTTGATAGCGTCACGCTTGCCGCCCATCCGGGCTATGGTTTGGTGGCTGGTGACAAAATACCAGATGATATTTTCAGCAGCATTTTAAACGCCTTGCCGCCTTTGGGCGCGCTACCCCATATTGGAGCGGTGATCACTGGCTATCTTGGCGCGCCATCGCAAATTGACCCGATCACTAAGCTAATCACCACATGGCAGGCAGAACGGCCAAAAGGGCATTATGTGCTTGATCCGGTTCTTGGCGATAATGGCCGAATCTACGTTGATAAAGGCCTTGTTAGCGCCATGCGTGACCAGCTATTGCCACTTGCCAGCTTTGTGACACCAAATCAGTTTGAGCTGCAATTGCTATCAGGGCTAGATGTTTATGATATCGCCAGTGCTGATGCCGCCGCGCTGCATCTACTCGATCAAAACCCACATTTGAATGGCGTTGTTGAAACTGGAATCAGCACGCCTCAAGGCCGCGTTCATGACCGTCTGGTCAGCCGTTATGATCTTGTCGATCTTGCCTATGCCAAGCGCGCGGCAGGCATTGCCGGTAGCGGCGATTTGCTAACCGTCATTTTGACAAGCTGGCTTGCTGCAGGCATGTCTTTCAAAGACAGCTTTATCGCTGCCAGCGGGCAGGCGCATGACATCATCGATCAAAGCACCGGCCATCTGGAAATTGCACTTCTGGAAAATCTTCACCGGTTGACGCCAATCACCAAAACCGCGTCAACCGTGAAATTAGATGGCTTGGCCTAGCGGCCGCTAAGCTTGCGCTCGGCAAATAATTCAGCAACCTGAACCGAATTCAACGCCGCGCCTTTGCGCAAATTGTCTGACACGCACCAAAACACCATGCCATTTGGAACCGTTGGATCTTGGCGAATACGGCTGATATAAACCGCATCTTCGCCAGCCGCCTCATGCGGCGTCACATAACCTTCATTGGCACGGTGATCGACAACAATCACGCCAGGGGCATTTTCCAGCAACGAGCGGACAGCCTTTTCGGTCATTGGCTTATCTGTCTCGATGAAAACCGCTTCGCTATGGCCAACAAAAACCGGTATCCGCACACAATGCGCAACAAGCTCGATTGCCGGATCAAGACGCTCGTTGGTTTCGG
>ERZ802822.1228-NODE-1228-length-16503-cov-14.844332_pt1 | contig 16503 bp, 13 predicted proteins | sample MGYA00345649_ERZ802822 | MGnify/ENA primary metagenome ERZ802822 (study PRJEB30503, sample SAMEA104212359) | marine metagenome | biome: Westerlies Biome; feature: [SRF] surface water layer (ENVO:00010504) within the epipelagic zone...; material: water...
TCCTCACCATTGGTTGCGGTGTAGTACTTGGCCGTGTCAGTGACGCGGAACTTGGCATAAGAATCGACGATCAGCGCCTTTTTCTCTTGGGTAAAAAAGCGCTCCGGACTGCTGTCCACGGTTAGGATGCGACCGTCAAACTTACGAACGTTGTTCACGAACGGGATCTTCAGATGGATGCCTGGCTTGAGATCTGGGTCAACCACTTCACCAAATTTCAGCAACACGCCACGCTGGGTTTCGCGAATCACATAAAGGCTGTTCGATAACACCACCAGAACGATAGCGATCAGAACACCTACCAGGGTTTGTCTCGTCATGATTAACGTCCTCCCCGTCTTGCGGCGGCAGCGTCGAGATCTCTTCGCAGCTGATCGGTCACTTGGTCAACGATTTCGCGCATGTCGCGCTCATTGACCCCGGCGCGAGCAGCATTAGTGCTACGCGGCTGTCCCGCGTTTGGCACCATCTTATCCAGCGGCAAGTAGAGGACATTGTTACCGCCGTCCACGTCGACCATAACTTTATTAGTATTGGCAAACACCGTTTGCACCGTATCAAGGTACAGCCGCTCGCGCGTCACTTCGGGCGCCTTCTCATACTCGGCCAGCAACTGCTCAAATCGCTGTGCCTCACCGTCTGCACGCGCAATCACCTGGTCTCGATATGCGTTGGATTCCTCCATCACACGCTGTGCTCGACCACGCGCCTCAGGCACGATGCCATTCGCGTAGGACTGAGCCTCATTCTTCACTCGCTCTTCGTCTTCCCTCGCTTTGATCACATCGTCAAACGCCCCTTGCACCTGCGCAGGTGGTTTTGACTCGTCAATGTTAATTGTTGAGACACGAATACCCGTGGTGTAGTCGTCGAGGTATTGCTGAAGACGGGCACGCACATCAAAGCCGATCGCCGCGCGACCCTCGGTCAACACCAGATCCATGGTGGTGTCACCCACGACATGTCGCAATGCACTCTGTGCCGCATGTTGCAGTGACACTTCTGGATCGCGCACCTGCAGAACGAAGTCCTGCGGGTTATCGATCACGTACTGCACCGACATACTGACTTCGACAATATTCTCATCCTGAGTCAGCATGACCTCGCGCAAACCGGCCGCCCGCACTTTCGTGGTGTTGACCTTGATAACCTCATCGATCAACGGCGGATTCCATTGCAGACCTGGCGTCAGCGTGGCGTGATACTCACCAAAGCGCAGCACGATGGCCCGCTCCTGCTCATCAAGTTGATAGAAGCCCATGAGGCCCCAGACCAATAAAACGCCGCCCAGCACCATACCCAGCAGAGCGCCAGAAAGTCCGCCTTTCGCTGGCCCGCTTCCGCCACGTCCGCCCCCAAACATTCCGGAGAGTCGCTGCTGCAGCTTTTTGAACGCCTCATCCAGATCTGGCGGTCCCTGATTGCCTCCGCCCCACGGGTCACGGGGGCCCTTATTGCCACCCCCTGGCTCATTCCATGACATTAGTCTTTTCCTCATCGTAAGGCCGGGTAGTCTAACAAACCCGGACACCACTTCGGGGTTTTGTTCTGCTTATTAACCGCCATAACGCCCTAAACCCCTTTTTTTAGCCTGATCGGTTCATGCACCTTTAAGCTAACCGCGACGGCCACCGAACCACAATCACTGAGCGAAACGCATCATGCGCCCCAATCGCTCGAGCCAATGGGGCTGAGCCGCGCAATCGGATCGTTTGTCAGGGCCAGCCAGCACATCAGGGGTTTAATCGGCGCCAATCTGCCAACGGCAGACGCACATGCAAACGGCTACTCCCGTCGGGCTGCCACTCCTCGGTGCACACCGCACCCATCTCATAAAGGGCTGCGCGTAGTCGCGCGCGCTGGGGGTCCAGTGTGATCTCTTCATCAAACAGCGTGACCGAGAGGCGCTCGCGGATGGCGTCAAAGAGCAGATCGACTCCCTCTCCGTTCACGGCAGACAAGTAGACAGCTGTCGGCGCTCCGCTCTCATTGCGCAAGATACGCGCGGGCTGCTCCAGCAAATCCAGTTTGTTAAACACCACCAGTTGCGGCAGACCATCGGCCTGTATCTCGGCTAGCACCGCCTCGACATCGGCCATCAATTCGTCACGGTTGTTCGCGGACACATCCACCACGTGAAGCAACAAACTCGCGTTGGCGGTTTCTTCAAGTGTGGCCTTGAACGCCTCCACCAACGTCGTCGGCAAATCCGAGATAAACCCCACGGTATCGGCAAAGAGCACCGGCCCGAGGTGCTCAACATCGACCCTCGCCAAAGTGGGATCTAATGTCGCGAACAATTTATCGGCGGCGTAAACCTCGGAGGTGGTAATACGATTGAATAGCGTTGACTTGCCGGCATTGGTGTAACCCACCAATGACAACACCGGCAGCTCCGCCCGGCGCCGAGCGCGTCGGCTTTGCTCGCGTTGATTGCGGACCCGTTCCAGCCGCGACTGGATCGACTTGATGCGAGCACGCAACAACCGTCTGTCTGTCTCCAGCTGTGTTTCACCCGGGCCACGCAAACCAATGCCGCCCTTCTGGCGCTCCAAGTGAGTCCATCCTCTAATCAGGCGCGTGCTCATATGGGTCAGTTGCGCCAGCTCAACCTGCAGCTTGCCTTCGTGGGTGCGCGCACGCTGTGCAAAAATATCGAGGATCAAACCAGTGCGCGCCAGCACTCGGCATGACAACGTGCTCTCCAAATTGCGCTCCTGGCTTGGGCTCAGCGCGTGGTTAAAGATCACGAGCTCTGCCTCGTGGGTTTCGCAGGCCCGGGCGATCTCATCAAGCTTGCCCTCACCCACAAAGGTTCGCGCATGCGGAGCTGACCGAGAGCCAGTAATGGTGGCCACCGGATCACCGCCCGCAGATGCGACCAGTTCTTCAAACTCCAGCAGGCTGAGATCACGCTCGGCCCCAGCAAGCTGCAGCTGCACGAGTACAGCGCGCTCCCCGCCCTGATAACGCTCAAAGAACATGAAAAACTAGATGCGCCTCCGAGGAGGCGCCGGGTGGTTACTCTTCAGCTTGCGCCTCGCCGTCAGCAGCAGGCAGACGCACATTGCGCGCCGGCACGACTGTCGAAATAGCGTGCTTATAAACCATCTGGGAGACGGTGTTTTTCAACAACACCACAAACTGGTCGAAGGATTCGATCTGTCCCTGCAGCTTTATGCCGTTCACCAAGTAGATCGAGACGGGAACCCGTTCCTTCCGCAAAGCGTTGAGGTAAGGGTCTTGTAGCGTATGCCCTTTTGACATGGTTACTCCTTAGTATCACTGTCAAAACACGGCGCTCTTCACGAGAAGCGCATTACGGCCGCCAATGTACTTTAGACGCTACAAAGGCAACAAAGTACTGGCGACAAAAAACTCCACCGAAGTGGAGTGTCCATATTGTACTACGATCTCAGCGTCAGCTAAAAGTTCCGCATCAGCGCCTGAAGTCGGCCGAACCAAATGCCGTCTATAGGGGCTGACACCCTGTAATCACTGGGACCAGAGGCGTCTACGGCCGGACCCTGCCCCCGGACCATCTGACCCGCTTCATCCGTCCAAATCCAAGTCAATTCAGGCCAACCGCGCAGCCAGGTCAGCTGGCGCTTCGCGAGCTGCCGGGTAGCAGCCAACACCTTTTCACGACACATGGCTAGGTCAATCTCACCCTCAAGGTAGGACCACACCTGCCGATAGCCCACTGCCCGAATAGCGGGCAAATCAGTATGCAAACTCTCCTGCTCATGAAGGCGGGTGACCTCCGCCACCAAACCCTGATCAAACATCGCCTCCAGTCGCTTGGCGATTCGCGCATGCAAGACGGCGCGATCCTCGGGGCAAAGGGCAATGCATTCATAGTCGTCTGATACGGGAGCGGGGTTTCCCTGCTGCCATTCACTCAGCGGTGTGCCGGTACCGCGATACACCTCCAGTGCGCGGCAGATTCGCTGACTGTGATTGGGGTGTAATCGACCGGCGGACTCAGGGTCGACTTCACTGAGTTGCTGATGCAGAGCCGGCCAGCCAGATCGCCGAGCCTCAGCCTCAATCTCGGCGCGTATTGCCGGGTCAATAGCGGGGATGTCATCGAGCCCTTGAATGAGCGCCCGAAAGTACAGCATGCTGCCGCCGACCAGAATGGGCCGCCGCCCTCTCTCCCGAATCTCGTCGATACACTGTTTGGCATCGCTTGCGAAATCGGCGGCGGTGTAGGGATCATCAGGTTCCCGCATATGAACGAGATGATGCGGATAGTCCGGTTTGGCAGCGCCAATCGATAAGCCCCGATATACCAACGCCGAATCCACACTGATCAATTCGCCCTCAAAGGTCTCGGCGAGCCGCTCGGCCAATGCCGACTTGCCCGACGCGGTGGGGCCCATCAAGGCCAACACGGGTTCGGTCACGATCAGCGTCCGCGCAGAAACAGTTTGTCCAGATCTGCCATACCCAGCTGCACCCAGGTGGGCCGACCATGGTTGCACTGCCCGGATCGCTCAGTCTCTTCCATATCGCGCAACAGTGCATTCATCTCGGGTAGCGTCAAACGGCGATTGGCGCGCACCGAACCGTGACAGGCCATGGTCGAAAGCAACTCATCGAGTGAGCTGGCAATACGGTCACTGGTGCCGAACTCGAGAAGGTCAGACAGCACGTCGCGCACCAGCACTTCCGCATCCGCATCTTTGAGCGGCGCAGGGAGTTCTCGGCAGACCACGGCCTCCTCGCCGACCGCTTCAACCAACACGCCCAGCGACGCCAACTCTTCAGCCTGCTCAGCGGCGATCGCCGCCTCTCTATTCGATACAGCGAGCGTAATGGGCACCAGCAACGGCTGGCGCGTGATGCCCGCACCCTCTCTGGCCTGTTTCAACCTTTCATAGGTAATTCTCTCGTGCGCCGCGTGCATATCGACCAGCACCATCCCGTGCTGATTCTCGGCGAGGATGTACACACCGTGAAGCTGCGCCACGGCAAACCCCAGCGGCGGAATCTCGGCAGATGGGTCGCTGAACTCTGGCTGGGGCGCATTTCGCGCCCGCTGCAGCATCGGCGAAGCATACCCAGAACCCACCGTGCCAAACTGCCCGCGGTCGCCGCCCGCGCTGCTGACTGACGCCCCGGTCTGCCCGGCAAACGAAGCAGGTAGTCCGCCCGGTGACAACCCCATGGTCGATTGTTGCGCAACCGACTCGACCATTTCCGCCGTAGCCGGCGACTGGCTTTGACCCGGTCTGACATCTGCCAGCGCCCGGGACAATGTGCCGAATAAAAAGTCGTGCACCCCGCGGCTATCGCGGAACCGCACCTCGTGCTTGGTCGGATGAACATTCACATCAACGCCCGCCGGATCCAGCTCGAGAAACAACACAAAAGCCGGGTGACGGCCATGAAACAGCACATCTCGATAGGCCTGCCGGATGGCGTGGGAAACCAACTTGTCGCGAATCACCCGACCGTTCACGAAGAAGTACTGCAGATCTGCTTGGCTGCGGGAAAAGGTCGGCGCCGCCACCCAGCCCCAGAGTTTGAGCGAACCCGCCTCGCGCTCGATCGTCACCGTGTGCTCGGCGAAATCTTTGCCACAAATGGTCGCAATGCGCCGATTGCGCTCGCTTTCATTGCCTGCCGCGCCCAGCTGCAACGTTTGCTTGCCGTTGTGGTGTAGCGTATACGTCACGTCCGGTCGGGACAGAGCTTGACGTTTAATGACCTCGTGGATATGACCGAACTCGGTTTTCTCGGTGCGCAGAAACTTTCGCCGCGCGGGCGTGTTGTAAAACAAATCACGCACCTCGAGTGTAGTACCGCGGGGATGCGGTGCCGGGCGCACCGACACCGCCATCTCACGCCCCTCGCACAGGGCTTGATGCCCCTGTGCCGAACTCTGATCGGTGTTCGAGGTCAGCAGCAGCCTTGATACGGAGGCGATGGAGGCCAACGCCTCGCCACGAAAGCCCAGCGATGCCACTGCCTCGAGATCTTCAATAGAATCGATCTTGCTGGTCGCATGACGCGCCAGCGACAGCGCCAGATCGGCCTCGCTAATCCCGGCGCCGTTATCGCGGATACGCAGCAGTCTTGTGCCACCGGCTTCGACATCGATGTCGATCCGCGTAGCGCCCGCATCAAGACTGTTCTCCACCGCCTCCTTGACCACCGAGGAGGGGCGCTCCACCACTTCGCCTGCTGCGATCTGATTAGCGAGTCGCGGCTCTAGGAGTCGGATCACGCTCATGCCTCGGGTATCACCAATGTCTGGCCCACATAGATCATGTCGCGACTGAGTCCGTTGTTGGTTTTGATCGAAGCGACAGTCACACCATATCGCTCTGCAATTTCTGACAGTGTATCCCCTGCGGCAATAGTGACCTCTCTACCACCCTGTTCTCGCTGCCACGCAAGCAACGTACCAGGCGGTGGTTGGCGGGCGAACCAGCTCTGTATGCCACGACGAATCGCTCTCGCCATCTTGTCCTGATAAGCCGGTGTGGCAAGACGCTCGGCTTCACCTGGGTTGGAGATAAATCCCGTCTCAATCAGTAACGAGGGTACGTCCGGGGACTTCAGTACCGCAAAGCCTGCCTGCTCCACCCGTTTCTTGTGTAAGCGGGCGACGCCATCGATCTGCTCCAGAATCAGCGCACCCAAATTCAGGCTGGCGTCCAGCGTACCCGTCATCGACAAATCTGCCAGCACCCCTGCCAACATTGGATCCATCTCTGCCAGCTCTACTCCCCCTACCAAATCAGCCGCATTCTCGGTGTCGGCGAGATATTGTGCCGTGGTGGAGGTCGCCCCGCGCGTTGAGAGCGCATAAACTGATGCTCCGCGGGCGGACTTTTCCCGGAACGCATCGGCGTGAATCGAGACAAACAAATCCGCCTGCAACGCCCGCGCCTTGTCGCGACGATTTTTCAGGCTCACGTAATAGTCCCCGGTGCGCACCAGCATCGGCTTGAAGCCCGGTATTTTCGCCAATTGATTTTCCAAACGACGGGCAATCTGCAGCACCACGGTTTTCTCTCGCAGCCCGCCCGGCCCCAACGCGCCGGGGTCCTCACCGCCATGCCCGGGGTCAATGGCAATCACAATATCCCGACGGCTCTCCAGCGACTCCACCGACAACACCGGCTCGGGCTCTTCGGTGGGTGTCTTATCGAAGAGGTCGATCACCACCCGATGACCCGTAGTGTCATTCGGTGGCAACAAAAACACCGAGGTGCGGACCGATGCGCTAAGGTCAAAAACCAGACGCAGATCTGCGCCCTGCCGAATACCCGAGCGCACTCCGCTGAGCGGAGTTCCCTCGAGCGGCAGCGCGTTCAGGCTCGCGGTCAGTCGACTCTGCGATAAATCGATCACGAATCGCTCGGGGTTATCGAGTGACAGCGTGCTGAACTCCGCAGCTTCAGACAGATCAAGTACCAGCCGGGTGTGGTCAGGTGCGCGCCACAGTCGCACTGCATTCACGTCGGCTGCGGAGACAGTCAACACCGACGCCAGCACCCACGCGATCGCCCCAAGTGTTATGAGCATAGCGTGCACGGCGTGCAGAGGGACTGATGCCAGGATTTGGCTAACGGCTTTTTTCCAGTTCAGGGGCATGTCAATCCGACAGCGCTTCGAGCAAGGCGGGATCGGCAGCGCGCACCGTGGCTTTGCGTCCTGAGCCCTCGGGCGTCAACGTAATGTCGAGGGTAGCGGGCGGCAGCTGCGCCTCAGCACGCTCAGGCCACTCAATAAGCAGAATGCCCTCTGCAGAGAGATAGTCACCCAGCCCCAGGTACGCCAACTCCTGCCCATCCCCGAGCCGGTAAAGATCAAGGTGAAAGACCGGTCCGCCGGGCACCGATTCATAAGGCTCCACCAAGGTGTAGGTCGGGCTCTTCACCGACCCATCATGGCCTCGCCCACGCAAGAACCCTCGACTGAAGGTCGTCTTGCCGGCGCCCAGATCACCGCGTAAAAAAATAATCTGTGGGACCTGCGCCTTGCCCGCCACTTGACTGCCCAAAGCGAGCGTTGCGGTCTCGTCGGACAATTCAAATTCTCGGTGATGGGACAAGGCCTCGGTCATCCATCTAGTGTACCGCGCCGGGCCGGGCATCTGTCACAATCCCACCATGACAGACCCTCTTGCCGACACCGGTAGCTCCCCTGATTCTGCCGACGCTGCACCACTGGACACGATCCGCCAGTGGGGTCAGGAGCTGGGCTTTCAGGCGCTGGGTTTTACCGGCATTGATCTCGCCCAGCACCGAGACTATCTCGCCAAATGGCTCGAGGCCGGCTACCACGGTGAGATGGAGTGGATGGCCAGCCATGGTCAAAAACGCACGCACCCGGATGCGCTCGTGCCGGGCACCTGCACCGTTATCACCGCACGAATGGATTATCTGCCCGAGGGAAAGGACCCCGAGGCCGTGCTGGCTTCATCCGAGAAGGCCTATATCTCTCGCTACGCGCTCGGGCGCGACTATCACAAGCTGATACGAGGCAGACTGGCCAAATTGGCTAAGCGCATCGAGGCGCAGTTGGGCGGTGGCCAGTATCGCGCCTTTGTTGATAGCGCCCCCGTGCTGGAGCGGGCGCTGGCAGAGAATGCAGGCCTTGGCTGGATTGGCAAGAACACCATGCTGTTAAACGACAAAGCGGGGTCCTGGTTCTTCCTCGGCGAAATCTATACCGATATCCCGCTGCCCCCGGATCCACCGCAGGATACTGAGCATTGCGGCAGTTGCCGTGCTTGCCTCGATGTCTGTCCCACGAATGCTTTTACCGCCCCTTGGGTCCTCGATGCGCGCAAGTGCATCTCCTACCTGACCATTGAGTTCGACGGCGTGATTCCGGAATCACTGCGGCCGGCCATGGGCAATCGCATTTATGGTTGCGATGACTGTCAGCTAGTGTGTCCCTGGAACAAGTTTGCCCAGCAAACCGGGGAACCTGATTTCACGCCACGCCATGGACTCGATGCGATTGACCTAGTGGAGTGCCTCAGCTGGGACAAGCCGACCTTTCTCGCTCGCACTGAAGGCTCAGCGATTCGCCGCATCGGCTTTGAACAATGGCGCCGCAATGTCGCCATTGCATTGGGTAACGCCGAATCCAGTGATGCCATCCGCACAGCACTTCAAACGGCGCTGGAGGACCCCTCAGAGTTGGTGCGCGAACATGTTCAGTGGGCGATCGCGCAACACCACTGACTGATTAAGGCGCCGCGCTCAACAGCGCCGCCGCCTCCACCGGCAGGGTTCCGCTCTCTTTCCCGTTCCGCTTTCTACCGCGCGCCGCTTTCTATCGCGCGCCGCTCTCTATCGCGCGCCGCTTTAGGGTGACTCGACGCGCAGAAAATGCGTTCGATAATGCCGCAATTCCTCGATCGACTCGCGAATATCTTCAAGCGCCTGGTGTGCACCCTGCTTGGGCGCTTCAGGCAAATCTGGGCGCCACCGCTGCATCAGTATCTTGAGCGTGCTGACATCCAGATTCCGATAGTGGAAAAATGTCTCGAGCTCCGGCATGTGGCGTGCCATGAAGCGTCGGTCCTGACAAATGGAATTGCCGCACATCGGCGATTTTCCCTCGGGCACCCACTGGCGGAGGAACTCAAGCATCAACTCAGCTGCAGCCGACTCCGACACGGTACTCGTGCGAACGCGATCGACCAGACCCGAGCCCCTGTGGGTGCGGGTATTCCACTCGTCCATCGCGTCAAGCGCCTCGGACGGCTGATAGATCGCAAGCACCGGGCCCTCCGCCAGCACGGTCAGGTTTGAGTCGGTGACGATAGTGGCGATTTCAATGACGCGATGCGCTTCGGGGATCAACCCGGTCATCTCCATGTCGACCCAAATCAAATTGTGGTCACTGACCGCCATTACCTCACTCCTTCTCTGCCCGACGCTCGCCACGCCAACCCACCGTGCTCGTCTGTCAATGCACCGAGCGCCGCTGGGTGTCATACACTAGCACGATGACCAAACGTCGCCTCACCGATCAACAAACCCGCCGAATCAAGGCGCAGCGCTCGTCCGCAGGTGATGCTCCCGCAGAGACAGGGCAACCCGGCGTGGTGATCGCGCGTTATGGCAAGCAGGCACTCATTGAGACACGCTCTGGCGATCGCCTGCTCTGTCATCTGCGGGCGCACCTCGAATCCCCCGTGGCCGGTGACGAAATTCTCTGGCTACCGACGGAGGAAACCGGCGTAGTAGATGCGTTGGTCACGCGACGCAATGTCCTGCAGCGGCCCGATCCACAAGGGCGGCTCCGCCCTGTCGCCGCCAATATCGACCTGATGCTGATTGTCTTTGCGCCGGAGCCCGCGCCCCAGGCCAACTTGATAGACCGTTATCTGGTTGCGGCAGAGAACATGGAGGTCGAGGCCGCATTGGTGCTCAATAAGGCCGACCTGCTCGAGCCCGACGATGAACTAGCGAGACAGCTCGACCGGTATGCCGAGCTGGGCTACCGCACGCTGACCACCCACCATGAACTGCCCGGCGCTAGCGATCTGACAGCGCTCATCGGGCGTGACACGCTGGTACTGGTAGGACAATCGGGAGTGGGGAAATCCTCGCTGATTCAACGCTTGCTGCCGGAGGCATCGATTCGCGTTGGCGCGCTGTCCGAAGTCGCCGACAAAGGCCGACACACCACCACCACTGCCGAGCTGTTCCACCTGCCCGGGGGTGGCCGGCTCATCGACTCGCCCGGCGTCCGCGACTTCGGGCTGACCCACGTGGCACCTGAAACCGTCTTCAATGGCTTCAGGGAGTTCTCACCCTTTTTGGGCCAGTGCCGCTTCCGGGACTGCCAGCATCAGAGCGAACCCGGCTGTGCACTGACCGCTGCGGTCGAGAACGGGGACATCAGCAGCGAGCGCTTCGAGAGTTTTCGGCAGATCGTGGCGACTCTGGCTGTGACTTAATCCGACTCTGCGCGCAGCGGAGCATGTGCAAGCGCTGCGCGAACCTTGACGGTATCACCCGCCTCATCGGCCCACTCGAGATCACCCGCTTCGGTCACCAGCACGACCGTCGAGCCGAGAAAAAAGCGACCCAATTCCTGACCCGCCTCCAACAGCGGGGCTTCATCCGCCGACCATACCTGCTCGCGTATTTGACCGCCCGGCGCTTCCCGCCCGCCCCACACCGTGGCGATGCCCGCGACAATCATGGCACCCACTAAAACCACCGCAACGCCGCCTCGGTCGGTTTCAAAAAAGCAGACCAGCCGCTCATTGCGTGCCAACAGACCATCGACCCGCTCGACCGTCGCGGCATTCACAGAGAAAAGATCCCCGGGAACATAGCGCGTCTTCACCAAGTGACCGCGGATGGGCATGTGCACACGGTGGTAATCACGCGGCGCGAGATAAGTGGTGGCAAAGCACCCCTCCGCATAGCGGCCGGCTTCTTCATCACCCCCCGCAAGCAGCGATTGAATAGAGTAGGTCCTGCCCTTGGCCTGCACCAATTCAGAGGACGCAACAGCACCCCGCTGACTGAGCACGCCATCAGCAGGGTGGCACCAGTGGCTGCTCGCTAGCGGGCGCATGCCCTCGCGCAGAGAACGGGTAAAGAAGGCGTTGAAATGCGGGAAGTCCTCTCCTGACGAGCAGGTGGCTTCAGTTAAATCAATATCGTAGCGCGACATAAATGTGCGGATCAGGAAATTTTTCAGCCAAACCGGGCTCTCCAGTTGGGCAAGCTTCCCCACTAGGCGCGAGAGAGAGTGCTGCGGCAAAATTGCCTGTACGGCGGTCATTACAGATTCCATAGGGGTAGTGTAACCTAGCGTAAACCAGCGTCCTGATCCCGCTTATGATGTTTCAGCACCCTACTCTTTTGCTCTCCGCCATCCTACTGTGCGTGCTTTCCGTCCAGGGAAATCCTGCGCGTGCGCAGGAAGATATGGTCTCTGACACCGATGAGATTGAGGTCAGCGCAGAGCGCGGTGGCGATGAGATGCTCGACTCTGACGACGTGCTCGCCGATGACGTGATTGAGCCAGAGGATGACTGGCTGGAAGACGGCAAGGATTACGCGTCCCGCAAAGCCAACGAGATGACCCAGTGGGTCGACAATTTTTTTGGTAATGACGAACGCGATCTGGAGCAGGCGGAATCACGACTGCGACTCAGAACCATCTACAACTGGGATGAGCGACTTGATAACGAGGTCAAGTTCCGGCTGGGCGGAAAAGTCTCCCTGCCGCAGATTTCCAAACGACTGGATCTGGTGTTTCGTGGCGAAGACATGGATGACTTCGGCGATGACGGTGTAGAGGACCCCTCGGAGGATCGCATTGGGCTGCAGTACCAGGTGGGTCCCAAAGACATCAGAAAGCACCGCTTTGATCTGACCGTCGGGTTCGGCAGCTCCGGCCCAAAACCCGGCGTGAAATACGTCTATCAGGACGCTTTTGCCGAGGACCTCAATTTTCGCTTCACCCAGCGCTTCACCTATGATCTGGGCGAAGGCGGCTACGGCTCCTCGCGGTTCGTGCTCGACAAGGCACTGCGCGAGCGCGAGTTGGTCAGGGCCTATACCCGATTCCTGTACGGCGAAAAAACTGAAGGCACGGAGTGGTCCTCTAGCCTGTCTTACGCCCGCGGCTGGAAAGGCGACAGCGGCCGGGTGGGCGCCACCTGGTTATATTTGGGCGCAGACGGACAAACGGAGCCCTACGACCTCGTCAAGAATTATAAAGTGGGCGCTCGCTTCCGGCGACAGGCCTATCGGGACTGGCTATTTTGGGAGATCGAGCCCAGCTACAACTGGCGCGTAGACGAGCCCTATCTTGACCGGGAAGGGGCGTGGCGGATTGAGCTCAGACTGGAGTTCCTGCTGTTCGACAACCCGGGCGAGACGCTCGAGAAACAAATCCGCTAAGGTCAGACGCGCTCGGCCGAACGCGCCGGTGTATTGCTACAGATTCTCTTCTGCGAACGCCGCCAAGCGTGACCGCACGATGCCGTTGACGTGCATCACGCCGGCATGAGGATAGTGCTTTAGCTTTTCTACAAGGTAGGTCAGCCCTGAAGTCAGCGGGGAGATGTACTTGTTATCAATCTGCGCCAGGTTACCCAGCACCACCAGCTTGGAGTCCGCTCCCACGCGACTGATGATCGACTTCAGTTGAAACTGGGTGAGGCCCTGCGCCTCATCAATCACGATGTAAGCGCCATTAAAGGAGCGTCCCCGCATAAAGTTCAGCGACTTGAACTGAATGTTGGCGCGCTCCTTCACGTAATCAATACTGCCGTTAGAGCACTCGTCGGCGCCATGAAGAATCTCAAGGTTGTCGTCGAAAGCCGCAAGCCACGGGGCCATCTTCTCCTCCTCGGTACCGGGCAGGAAGCCGATCTCCTCGGCAATCGGTGGCGTGGATCGCGCCACGATGAGCTTGTTGTATTTGCGCTGCTCTAGAATGGCGTGCAGTCCATAAGCCAGAGCCAACAGGGTCTTACCCGAGCCGGCAGGACCGGTGAGGACCGTCATGTCGACGTCTTCACTGTCGAGTAACCGCATCGCCATCGCCTGCTCTAGATTGCGCGGCGACAAGCCCCAGAATCGCTGATTCATCAGGTGATCGCGGCTGTCGACCGCGAGGTAGACATAGTCGTCATCGACATGATCGACGTAGGCGATGAATTCCTGCTCGTCGTAGACAAACTGGTTGGGGTAGGCATCGGGCAACTCGGCGCGGGGAATCCGGTGCAGCGTTAGATTCTCCTCGCGAACGGTATCGACCTGTTCAATGCTGGACCAGAAGTCGCCGGCAAAACACTCATAGCCTGTAGACAACAGATCGATGTCATCGAGCACACGGTCGTGACGATAATCCTCAACGTGTTCGAGGCCTGAGCCCTTGGCCTTGATCCGCATGTTGATGTCTTTGGTGACCAGGCAGACAAAGGCACCCGGGTGATCCGCGCTGAGGCGGAGCGCCACATTGATGATGCGGTTGTCATTGGCGTGATCCTCGTTGGTGTTGAGGAACGGGACCTCGGCATCGTCAGCGATCAATTGATCAGGAAAAATGGCTAACGCACCCAGCCGATTCTCATCGAGATTGGATCCGGGAATCTCCACGCCCTTTTGAATTTGCTGCGGTGAAGCACTGCCGACAATCTTGTCGATCAGCTGAATGGCGATCCTCGCCTCGCGGCTCACACTTTTATCGCGACGATCCTTGATGTGATCGAGCTCCTCAAGGACAGTCATCGGGATCACCACCTGATGCTCAGCGAAGGCGGTAATGGCGGTCGGGTCGTGCAGCAGCACGTTGGTATCCAAAACATAGATCTTCCGGTGTGCAGTATCGAGTTGGGTTACTTCGTGGGTCTCGGCTGCAGTCAGCGACATAAGATCTCCTCGCAAAATGGCAAAACAAATAAAACAGTGCTCCGCGAAAACGGCATCATGTCGCTCTCAACTCGGAACAGTGTAGGCAAAATTTGAGGGTGAGAAGCCCGTCGCGCCTTGATGGCGCTTGAAGTAGTCTGCTGACGCGGCCTTGAATGACCCGCTCGGATCGGCACAGACGGTGACCTACTCTCCACATTTCGGACGCCTTCAGTAAACCGGCCCATCACCGCCCTGTCAACGACTGTGAGCAAAAAACACGCATTCGGTTTGCCCTGACAGCGACCCCGAAGTTCGATAGCATCCCTCCACAGCTCGCTAGCGCTCTCTTTAGGTGCGACGGTGAGATAAGAAGAAACCCTCAGGAGCCGACACCGGTCATGCTCGATCGCAATGCGATGGCGCAGCTCGAAGGCCTTCGGGAAGAACTCGAAGCGCAGAATGAGCACGTCGACGCGACCGTCAAAGGAACGCAGCACCGCTATGGATTCGCGGTGACGGACGATGGGCGTGAAGTCTTCATCCCGCCGGATGAAATGCTGAAAGTCCTGCCCGGCGATAAAGTCGCGATCTGCATCCGCCCCGCGACCCCGGTCAAGGGCAAACAGGACAAGCCAGGACGCACGGTCGCCGAGATCGAACGCCTGATCGAATCCGAGCTCAATGAATTCGTGGGCCATATTGTGCAAAAAGGAAAGGCCACTTTTGTTGTGCCCGACCTGGCGGGACTCTCGCGCTGGCTGTTTATCCCTCCACACGCACGCAACGGCGTGGCGCCAGGCGACCTGGTGTCCTGCGCACTGCTGCGGCACCCGATCAAAGATGGCAAACCCTCGGCCAAGATCCTCAAACGTCTCGGTGACGACACTACGCCCGGAGTGGAAAACAGTTACTGCGCCGCACGAGCGGGTTTGCCGGAGCACTGGAGCGAGAAGTCTGCCCAGCCTCTCATTGAGGCCGCATCCCAGTGCAAGCCACTGGAAGATCCAGCGCGTTTGGATCTCACCGCATTGCCCTTTGTCTCGATCGACGCCGCGCGCACCGTCGACATTGACGATGCCTTGCATGCAGAGGTCACTCCGAGTGGCTGGCAGCTGTCGGTGGCGGTGGCAGATCCCACTGCCTACCTTGCCAACTTGGATAGCCTGCCCAACCTCTTGGCGGAGAGGGGGACCTCCGTGTACTTCCATGGTGAAGTGATCCCGATGCTCCCCGAGGCCGTCAGTCAGGGCTTATGTGCGCTGGCAGAGGACACGCCAAGGCCAGCACTGGTGTGCCAGATGCAGGTCTCCGAATCAGGCGGCATCGAGCGCTTCGAGTTTCACAAGGCCATCATCCGTTCCCACGCCAAACTCGCCTACTCGGCGGTGGATCGCTACGTGACCGGCAACAGCGACGACCTGATTGCCCACGCCAACCCGCTGGAAGCGCTGGTTCAGGTGTATCGAACGCTGCGGGAACGACGTGAGAATTACGAACTGGTGATGGAGGAGCGGCGCGAGTACCGCTGGATGCTGGGCGAGGATAAGCAGATCGCCGAAATCGACAGCTACGAGAAGCTGTCGTCACAGCATCTTGTTGAAGAGTGCATGATTGCCGCGAACAAATGCGCAGCGAAATTCTTGAGCGATGCCGGCGCACCCGGCCCGTTCGTTGTTCACAATGGGTTTCGGCAGGATCGCGGCGAAGAAGCAAAAACTTTTTTAGAGAAGCACCGCGCCGAGCTGAAGGACATACCGCTGGATACCGTAGCGGGCTATCGCACGATACTGGCTGATCTAGGCCGAGCCACTCACGAGCTACCGCTGCGAGACATGGTCAACCGACTCCTGTCGCGGGCCGTGCTGAGTGAGACTGCCGGGCCCCACATGGGATTGGCCACAGAGGCATACACCAACTTCACCTCACCGCTGCGCAAGGCACTCGACTTCTTTGTGCACTTGCAGATAAGCGCCTGTCTGGCGGGTGACAATGCCGTCCGCTATCCGTTAGATCAGTTGCCTGTGATCACCCGCGCCATTGGCCGTAGTCGTGAGGCGGTGACTGCGGCAAACCGTCGTCTGACCGCGCGCTACCTCGACAAACTAAAGGCCGAGGGGCGCTCGCAGTTCACTGGCACCGT
>ERZ802822.1229-NODE-1229-length-16501-cov-14.744033_pt1 | contig 16501 bp, 15 predicted proteins | sample MGYA00345649_ERZ802822 | MGnify/ENA primary metagenome ERZ802822 (study PRJEB30503, sample SAMEA104212359) | marine metagenome | biome: Westerlies Biome; feature: [SRF] surface water layer (ENVO:00010504) within the epipelagic zone...; material: water...
TGTCTACTGTTGACACGATCTTCTGATAGACCGGCCGCGCGCCCGCCTCGCCATAGTAGGCGAACCACACGGACATCTTTTGCCGCTGGGTAACGCCGCGGCCCAGCTGAAAATCCAGGAGGGCGTCTAGCCGTTTGCCTAAATCGGAGATGTCGTCCCCTTCCATGATCTCAATCTGCCCACCGTGATATTCCTCGGCAACGAAACGGAGGGTCTCCTTGAGCAAATTGTCCTTGCTCTCGAAGTGCAAATTGGCGATGCCCACACTCAGACCCGCTTCCCGGGTCACCATTTGCATGGTGACAGCGGACAGCCCATGTTGAGCGATGCACCGAATGGTCGCGTCAATCAGCTGTTGCCGCCGCTCGGCTTTTGGACGGATCTGGCGGCGCTTGCTACCGGGCTCCGGCAGAGCCTCGGTCACGGCGCCTGATGCATCAGTCATGTGGCTTCCCGGGATATTCCTTGATCCGAGTGTAAGGACTTCGACTCGAAGTCTCAATCAAGAATGAATATTCATTCATTCTGGGTAGACGCTCACAGCCGGGCGTGGCACTATTTCGAACCAGATTGACTCACCGGAGAGTGCAGTGAACCAATACGACGCGATCGTCATTGGTGCAGGCCATAATGGCCTCACCAACGGGGCCTATCTCGCCAAAGCGGGGCTGAAAGTGGCCGTCCTGGAGCGCAATCCGTACATCGGCGGCGCGACAGTCAGTCGGGAATTGCATAAAGGCTGGTGGTACTCCAACTGCTCCTACGTATCGAGCCTGTTGCGCCCAGAAATCACACGCGATCTTGAGCTACCCCGGCATGGCTTGCAGGTGGTCTCCTTTGGCGGCGGCGCCACCTTTACGCGCAACGGCGACCACTTTGGCAATTACAGCGACCACGACCGCCACTACCGCGAGATGGCACGCCATTCCAAGCGAGATGCTAATGCCTACGACCGCTATGCCGCGGATACCAGCCTGCAAACCAAGCTGATTCGCCCTTATCTGATGCGGACCCCGCCAGATCCGACCTCAATGAAGCCCAAAGACCTGCGTGATCTGCTGGAGTTCGCCCGATCCTTTATGGATCTGGGTGAAGAAAAGCTGCTCGATACCATCAAGTTCTGGACGGCCAGCGTCGGGGACTATCTCAACGAATACTTCGAAACCGATGTCATCAAGGCGCACATGGCGGGTAGCGGCATCATCGGTACCGCGCTGGGGGTCTATTCCCCCGGCACGGCCTACGTCCTCCTCCACCACTACATGGGTGATGTGGACGGCAATGTGGGCGCCTGGGGCTTTGCCCGAGGTGGCATGGGCGCCATCGCCGATGCCCTGTCTAAAGCATTCCAGTCCTATGGCGGTGAGATCATCTGTGACGCCAACGTGGATGAGATCATCGTTAAAAACGGCCGAGCGGCGGGCGTCGCACTGAAAGATGGCACCGAGTACAAAGCGCCCATCGTGGTCTCCAACCTCGATCCGAAGCGGACTTTCCTCGACATCACGAATCCCTCAGATCTACCCAAGGACGTGCTCAAAAAAGCGCGCAACTTCAAGATTCGCGGCTCATCCGGGAAGCTCAATATCGCGCTAGATGGCCTGCCCGTTTTCAACGGCCTCGATCCCCGCAATCGACTGATGGCGGGGGATCTTCACTTCAGTGACTCGCTGGAGCGACAGGAGCGCGCCTACGACGACTGGAAGGCGGGCACCTGGTCGAAGGACCCCTACCTCGACATGATGATCCCATCGCTGACGGACCCCACGATGGCGCCACCCGGCAAGCACATGATGTCCGTGTTCGTTCAGTACGCGCCGCCAAAAGTTGAAGGCCGCGAGTGGACCGACGAGGACAAAGACGGCTTCGAGAAATCGGTCATTGACCAGATTTCCAACTACAGCCCCAACTTTCGCGATCTCATTCTGCACTGCGAAACCAGAACACCGCGTGAAATCGAAGCCGAGGTGGGACTGACCGAAGGCAATATCTTTATGGGCGAGCTGACCTTCGACCAATTGCTCTTTAACAGACCGTTCCCGGGCTACGCCCAATACCGGTCGCCGATTAAGGGCATGTATATGTGTAGCTCCGGCACCCACCCCGGTGGCGGCGTGATGGCAGCCCCGGGCGCGAACGCTGCTCGCGAAATTCTGGCCGACCTGAAGAAACCCAATACCGTGCCGGGAGGTTACGCAGATGACTGATTACGATGCGATCATTATTGGCGCGGGCCACAACGGACTGATTTGCGCCAGCTACCTCGCCAAAGCAGGTAAAAACGTACTGGTGCTCGATGCACGCGGTGAACCAGGCGGTTGCGCAAGTACGCGGGAATTTGCTCCGGGGCACCATGTTTCAGACTGTGCGCAATGGTTGTCACAGTTTGATCAAAGTATCGTCAAGGATCTCGATCTGAAGGCCGCCGGCTTGAAGCTGGGTAAGCCGAAAACCACGATTTCACTGCAATCCGATGGCGACCATCTTGTTGTCGACGGCGACACCATCAGCGGCGCCGGCGTCGATTCTGCGGATCAGGCCGCCTACCGCGACTTCAAAAAGATGGTGCGTAGCTTCGCCAAGCTGATGACGACGCTCTATCGCAGCCGTCCTCCCAAGTTGGTGGAGCAGAACTGGACGGACCGCCTCACTCTCATGAAACTGGGCTTGAGCCTGAAGCTGCTGGGCCGCGAGCGCCTGCGGGATTTGATGCGCATCGTCATGATCAATATCTATGACGTCATGAACGAGCACTTCTCTCACGCCGCGCTGAAAAGCACCATTGCCCTGGACGCCGTTACCGGCACCAACATGGGGCCACGCTCGCCCAACACCGTCTACAGTTACTTGCATCGGGCGACCGGTGAGCATTTGGGTCAAACCGGCACCGCGCAGGTGCTGGGCGGCATGGGTGCCTTTGGGCAGTCTCTGGCCACCGCGGCCGAGAAATGTGGCGCCAAGATCCAGCTGGGTTCGTCAGTGACCGCTATCGTGAAAACAGACGATCGCGTCACCGGCGTCACCCTCGACTCGGGTGAGCAGATCTCGGCGAAACTGGTCATCTCCAGCGCCGACCCCTCCACCACTTTCCGTCGATTACTGGGCTACCACCAGATGGAAGCAGGCATGGCAAAGCGAGTGGAGTGTTATCGATCGCGAAGCGGTACCGCAAAGCTGCACCTCGCATTAAGCGGGCTACCCAGCTTTACAGGACTCAGCGAGGGACAGCTGACAGAGCGACTGGTCATTACGCCGCCGATGGACGGTATGGAGACGGCACTGAACCCGATGAAATACCGGGAGCTCAGTGACCTACACATCTTCGATATCAGCATCCCGACCATTGAAGACCCGGGTCTTGCGCCTCAAGGCCAACATAGTTTGACCGCGATCGTGCACTACGTGCCCTATGCGCCAGATATTGGATGGGAAGCTGGGAAACCCCAGCTTATCAATCAGCTGATCAGTGAACTGGAGGTTTATGCCCCGGGCATCGGCGCACTGGTCACCACCAGCGAGCTGGTTGTGCCCTCCGATTTCGAGGCCTCTCATGGCATGACCGGTGGCAGCTGGCACCACGGGGAGCTCTCCATCGACCAAGCATTGATGATGCGGCCTTTCCCCGGCTCAACGCAGTATGCGACAGCAGTGGAAGGCCTCTATCTTTGCGGTGCAGGCGCGCATCCCGGTGGCGGGCTGCAGGGACTGCCGGGGCGCAACGCCGCCAAGGAAATTCTAAAGCGAGGAGCACTGTGATGAACGACGTCAGCCGAGACACCATGCTACTCACCACGCCCTTCCACTCTCGGGTAGAAGCCATGTGCGATCTGAACGACTGGGGCAACTGGATGGGGTACACCACCCCCAACGCTTACTTCGATATCGAACTTGAGTACTTCGCCGTCCGCAGCACAACCGGCGTCTTTGACCTGTCACCCATGAACAAGTACCGGGTTACTGGACCCGACGCCCAGCGATATCTGGATCGTCTGATTACCCGTGACGTCAGCAAAATTGGCGTTGACCGGGTGGGCTATGCGATCTGGTGCGACGACAATGGTCAGGTCATGGATGACGGCACGATCTTCCGTCTGGGAGAGCAGGACTACCGTATCTGCTCCTATCAACGCGCAGATGATTGGCTCGCCTGGAACACTCTGGGTTTTGACGTCACGATTGAAAACGAGTCCGAGGCTATCGCTGGTCTGGCCGTACAAGGCCCAACCTCTTGCACCGTTCTGACCCTGCTGGGCTGCACTGATCTCAATCAGTTAAAACCCTTTGGGATCGCACACTACAGCTTCGAGGGACGACCGCTCATGGTGAGCCGCACCGGCTTTACTGGTGATCTCGGATACGAGGTTTGGGTTCCACCTGAGTCAGCAGAGGCACTATGGGACCAACTCTTTGAGCTCGGGCGCGACTACCTGATCAAACCCATTGGCTCGTATGCGTTAGAGCTTGCGCGGATTGAGGCGGGCTTCTTGCAGGCCAATGTTGATTTCATGCCCGCCGAAGAAGTCGTGCGTGTCGGACGCACCCGCAGCCCCTTTGAGCTGGGGTTGGGGTGGCTGGTGGACTTTAAAAAGCCCCTCTTCAACGGCCGCTCGGCGCTGCTCAAAGAGCAGGAAAAGGGCTCTCGATATCGCTTTGCGATGCTGGATGTCGAGGGCAACAAACCTGCTGAGCATTCCTTCATTCTGAAAGGCGACAAGCAGGTGGGCACCGTGACGTCCGCTGCCTGGTGCCCAACGGCAAAGGCGAATGTTGCCTATGCACAGATCGAGATGCCCCACGGCGCCGTAGGAGATGAACTGGTTGCGGAAATCTACTATCAGCGTGAGCTGCACTGGACCCGTTTACTGGCGCCCTGCAAGGTGATTGACGCACCGATTTTCAAGTCACCTAAGCGTTGGCAGACGCCCGCACCACCCCATTGATCGATCGATTTCTCTGAGAGACGCCATGAATGCCATCGCGACTTCCGTAGATGATTCCTTCCAGCGCATGCGCGACAAGCTGGACGCAGAGAAGCTGCGCCCGCATCACGCCATGGACCCCTACTTCTATCGGTCACATCTGGTGCACGAGCAAGAACTCGAACACCTGATTTTCAAGAGCTGGATTTATGCACTTCATGCGAGCGAAATCCCCACAGCCGGTGACTACCAGCTCGTCGAAATCGGTGAGGACTCGATCATCGTCGCGCGCACCGAGACCGGCGATATCTGCGCCATGCACAATATCTGTCGCCACCGCGGCGCTCGGGTTTGTGAAGAGCTGAGCGGTAACCGAAAAACCTACGTCTGCCCTTACCACGGGTGGGTCTATAACGTGGATGGCTCACTCAAGGCCGCCCGAGAGACCCACGTCATGCCCGACTTTGACGCCGCCGCACACGGCCTGAAGCCCGTGAAGTGCGTGACCTATATGGGGCTAGTGTTTATCAACTGTGATCCTAATGCCGGTGATCTGGTGGCGTCGCTTGAGAATATTCGCGAACCGCTTGGCGCCTATGATCTTGAGCAGGCCAAGGTCGCGCATCGCAAAACCTACCGAGTCGAGGCGAACTGGAAGCTGGCGATCGAAAATTATCTCGAGTGCTATCACTGCGCCACGTCACATCGGGCCTACGCCAAAATGCACACCTTGAAAGATCTCGACGAAAAATCGGCGCCGGTTGTCGCCAAGATGCTGGAGAACGCCGACGAGATCACGGGCATCCCGGGGATCTCCAAAACCCACACCGAGATCTATCTGGACGCGCCGAGCTTCGGCGCCTGCGCGCATACCATGCGCTACGGGTTATTCGAGGGGTATGTCACCGGCAGTCAGGACGGCCAACCCGTCGCACCGCTTATGGGCAACTTCAAAGATTACGACGGTGGCGCGGGGGATTTTCAGATGGGCCCCGTGACCTTCATGCTCAACTATCCGGATCACTGCGTGCTCTATCGCTTTATTCCTCGATCACTCACCGAAACTGACATGGAACTGGTGTGGTTTGTCCGGGACGATGCCGAAGAAGGCACGGACTATGACTTGGATAAAGTGACCTGGCTCTGGCACCACACCACGCTGGAAGATGAATACATCATTACCCGCAACGCCGCGGGCGTGAACTCCCGATTTTTCGAGCCCGGCCCCTATCACCCGGAATTCGAGTTCACGCTACAACAATTTGTGCACTGGTACCTGCATTCCCTGGAAGCCAGCCTGCACTGACGTCTCGCACCTACGTTATAGATCCGTGCTAGCGCTCAATGCTGACGGTCCGGTCTATACTGGGTATGGCAGCACATCCTGACTGATGATTATCTCTCTGATCCGGCTACGCTTGTCATCGCTGAGCGTAAAGGGGGCTCGGATTGCAACAGCGCACAATTAATCGCTACCCGAGGCAAACATGAAGCGCACCCGCGTGCCGCTGTTCAGCGCGTTCTTCATGATTTATATCTTCGTGTCAGGCGGTTCGTTTGGTATCGAGGAGATGATCGCCTCCTCAGGACCGGGGCTAACCTTACTACTGCTACTCACATTACCCATCATTTGGGCGCTCCCCATGGCACTTATCGCCAGCGAATTAGGCTCTGCCATACCCGACGGCGGCGGCTTTTACGTCTGGACACGGCGAGGACTGGGCCGATTTTGGGGCTTTCAAGCCGGCTGGTGGTGGTCGCTCGCCCTACTCGTCGACACCTCGCTCTATATCGTGCTCAGCGCCACCTACCTGCAAAACCAAATCGGCTTTAGCGATGGGATCTATTACGCGATCTGCTGGTCCGTCATAGGCGTGTGTACCGTCGTCAATGTGCTGGGCATCAAGATCGTTGCCATGGGTTCTAGTCTGTTTGCGATCCTGATCATCTCGCCCATTGTCGTGCTCGCCTTTATTGGACTCGCCAATTGGCAGTTCAACCCGTTCACACCGATGACACCCCCCGATACCGATCTACTCGGCACCGACGGCGCACTCATTGTGGGACTCAGTATCGGTATGTGGTTTTACTCGGGCTATGAATCCATGTCGACGCTGGCAGGAGAGATCGAGGAGCCCCAGCGAATCATTCCTAAAGCCTTGATGCTAGCACTACCCTTTGTCGCCTTGATGTATCTCCTACCCACCCTCGCGAGCCTGGCCGCCTTTGGAAACTGGGAGCTGTTCTCGGTCGATGGCACAGACGGCACCGTGTCTTTCGTCGATATCGGCCGTGCACTGGGTGGCACAGCGCTCGGTCACGCCCTACTGGCGTCGGTGGTGTTGGGCAATCTCGCGCTGTATCTGGATTACATGGCCTCAGGCGCGCGCCCACTACAAAAGCTGGCGGCAGACGGCCTGCTGCCAAAACCCCTCGCCTTAATCAGTCAACGTTTCGGTACACCGGTGGTAGCGCTTCTGCTTATTGCGGGCGTCAACGCGGTGCTGGTGATCGGCCCCTTCCAGAGTCTAGTGATCATCGATGTACTGCTTATGGTGGCCTCGTACGCCCTGATCTTTGTCGCAGCGGTGCGGCTGCGGATGAAGGAGCCAGGCCTGGTGCGGCCCTTCAAAATAACGGGCGGCACCCTCACGCTAAGCATCCTCATCTTTCCACCGCTTTGCCTGATCGCCTTCATGATGAGCATCACCATCACGGATCACAGTGTGAGTCTTTGGGGGCTGGACCGTTTCGACTTACTGGGACTGGAGATCGGTTGGTACGGAATCGCGGGTCTCGTGGCGCTTCTGTCCGGCCCATTTCTTTACCCGCTGCTGGCACGAAACCTCCGCTCAGCTGCATGAGCGGCAACTCCTGTTTCGCAGCTACGACTTGGATCTAGCGATAAGGTGACAGCCTCTCAGGTCTCGTACCAGAGCCCGTCAGGATCCTCAGGCCATACCCCCAAGTAAGGTCCGTGGGCCTGAAAGCCCAACATACGTCGCATCTCGTCTGATTGAGCGGCAACCTCCTCTCTGGTCAGCGTCAGGTACTGATTTTCTTCCTGCCGCAACCATCCCAGACAATAGGTGTTGACCACTGCTTTTCGCGGGGCGTCACTGCGGTTCGCTCCACCGCCGTGAAGGGTCGATCCCAGATAGATCACCACCGACCCCTTGGGCATGACAGCCTGCACAATATGCTCTTCTCGTGCGTCGTCCGGACTCTCGATACCCATCTCTCTCGGCACCACCCGTGTTGCGCCATTTTCAATGGTGAAGTCATCGAGCGCCCATAAAGCCGAAATCTGCGCCTCAAAGGGCAACAGACCACTGGGATAACAGGTGTCGTCGGCGTGGAGCACCTGTGCCTCTTCGCCTGGCAAGATCTCAATCGCAGTGGTGCTGCCAACCTGATATACCTCACAGTGTGGCTTCAGAATGGCATCGGCAATGGCCAATACGGTGGGGTGCAAGAGCAAAGCGGGAAAATGGGCAGAGTACTTGGTCACGCCGCCTACACGCAGCGTCCGGTGGCCGTTAAAGGTGTTTTGATACAGGTGGCCCTCCCGATCGAACTCCGGGCGCAAATCGGCACATAGTCCCCGGGACACGCCCTCGGGCAACACTGAATCAATGACGACCGCCCCGCTCCGCTGGAGGGCAGTCACCATGTCCTGAATGTCATCCGTTGCGGCAAAAGTCTGCAGTGTCATATCGGCGCCTCCAAGGATATAACCCAGCCCGAGTATACCGGGCCCAGCTGCTGCATATCGTCATGAGCGGGGGCATGCGGTCAATAACCCGTTGAGGGGATCATCCACGCTTGCCCTTAGAACAGTCACCCTGGCGGCGTGCGATGGTATCCTTAGCGGATCCTGTCTCGGACACCGCACAACATGGAACAGCTTCGCTCGACATCATCCGCGGCCATATCATCAGTGAGCCACCGCCAAGAACGAGCGGATCTTGCCGCCGCCTTTCGCTGGGCCGCACGGCTCAACTTTCACGAGGGGGTGGCGAATCACTTCTCGGTGGCCGTTAACGAGGCCGGTACGCAATTTTTGATGAACCCCAACCAATCACATTTCTCGCGCATCAAGGCCTCTGACCTGATTCTGGTCGATGCTAACGATTCGGAAACGATGAACCGGCCCAACGCACCAGACCCCACTGCCTGGGGTCTGCATGGCGCCCTGCACCGTCAGTGCCAACATGCCCGCGTAGCGCTCCATGTGCACTCGATTCACGCGACCATCCTGTCCACACTGCGAAATCCACGGCTACCGCCAATCGATCAGAACTGCGCCATGTTTTTCAACCGCTACGCTATCGACACCGAATACGGCGGGCTAGCGTTTGAAGAAGAAGCCGAGCGCTGCTGTCAGCAACTGTCAGACCCGAATAAAAAGGTACTGATCATGTGTCACCACGGCGTCATGGTCATTGGCGAAGACGTGGCAGATGCGTTTAATCGTCTTTTCTATTTTGAGCGCGCGGCAGAGACTTATATAAAAGCACTGTGGACGGGCCAGCCGCTCAACGTGCTATCCGATGAGGTTGCGGAAAAGACGGCGAAAGAATTGGAGGGCTATCCCGGTCAAGCACAGCGGCATTTTGCAGAGCTGAGAGCAATTTTGGACACCGAGGAGCCTGACTACGCAACCTGAGTGTCTTCATCAGTTCAACAGGGACAGCGACCCCGCCCACCATTCACGATGCCAGCACCGCCTCGAACGCACTCAAGCAACGATTGATATTCACAGCATGACTGCTGGAACCCATCAGCCCAATGCGCCACTGCTTGCCCGCGAGTTCGCCCAAGCCGGCACCCACCTCAAGGTCAAAATCCGTCAACAACCGCGCCCGCGTGTCCGCATCGTCCTTGCCGTCAGGGATCGACACGGCATTGAGCTGCGGTAGCCGCCACGCCTCAGCAACGGCCAATTCGAGGCCAAGTTCTGCGAGTCCGGCAGCCAGTGCAGCATGATTTCGGCTGTGACGTGCAAAACTCTCCTGAAGGCCTTCCTCTTCTAACATCAGCAGAGACTCGTGGAGTGCGTAGATCGCATTGACCGGCGCGGTGTGGTGATAGGCGCGCTTGGCACCCTCACCCCAATAACCCATGATCAAATTCATGTCCAGAAACCAGCTCTGCACCTTGTGCGTGCGCGAAGTGATCGCTGCGACCGCATCAGGGCTAAAAGTGATAGGCGCAATGCCAGGCAGGCTACTGAGGCATTTCTGCGTGCCGGAATACACGACGTCGGCACCCCAGGCGTCGACTTGCAGATCGATTCCCGCCAATGACGTCACGGCATCCACAATCGTCAACATACCTGCTGACTTTGCTAGCTGGCAGAGCTGCTCCGCGTCACTGCGCACACCCGTCGAGGTCTCGGCATGAACAAACGCCAGCACTTTGGCATGGGGGTTGGCCTGAATCGCCGCAGACACTTTTTCGGGGTTTACCGGGTCGCCCCAGCGGTCTTGCACCATCACCGCCGTGGCGCCACATCGCTCGACGTTCTCCTTCATACGGCCGCCGAAAACGCCGTTCTGACACACGATGGCCGTGTCGCCCGGCTCCAGCAGATTCACAAACGCTGCCTCCATTCCCGCGGAACCGGGTGCAGACAGAGGAATGGTCAACTCGTTTTGGGTTTGAAAGGCAAACTGCAGCAACCGTTTGACGTCATCCATTAGCCCCACAAAGGCAGGATCCAGATGGCCGATGGTCGGGCGGGCCGATGCCGACAAAACCCGTGGAGAGACGTCGGACGGACCGGGCCCCATCAATATGCGCTGTGGAGGGTGGAATGTTGAGGACACTAGCGACTCCATGAAAAGCTTACGGCTGACGCCGTCATCGCGCCATGATGCCAAACTAAAAAAACCACCCAAAGGTGGTTTGATAAATGGTGGGCCGTGCTGGGTTCGAACCAGCGACCAATTGGTTAAAAGCCAACTGCTCTACCGACTGAGCTAACGGCCCGATAAGGGAAGGCGCGTATGCTAACGCTAACGGGTGAAAATTCAAGCCCCACTAAATGCCAAAAGGCCAATACTTGGGAACGATAACACCCCAAACTATGGCCCACAGTAGCAGTGACAGCGTCACTGCCAGTGACCCCAAGTCTTTTGCAAGACCGGACAGTTCGTGACGATCAAGACTGACCCGATCCGTCAGGACTTCAATTGACGTGTTCAGCACTTCAACAATCAACACGGTGAAGACTGCACCGATCAGTAAAAGGCGCTCAACCGGCGAAACAGGGAGTAAAACGGCCACGGGTATCAGCGCGCACGCCAGGAATGCTTCGAGCTGAAAGGCTTCTTCTTTTCGCAGTAAAAAGCGCAGCCCTTTTCCCGAATTCACCAGCGTAAAGAGCAACCGCCTGAGCCCCGTCCGCCGAATAATCTCGCCAGTGTCCGGCTGTTGGTCTGCAGTCACCGCGCAGCCTCAGCAATTGGCATCAGAAATTCTCTAATAAAAACTGCCGCGCTAACTGCGCTGCCGCGTGGGAGGGGTACTCGCGAATCACCTCGTCCAGATACTCCTTCGAGCGCTGGCGGTTACCTTTAATAAATTGGACACGGCCCAGTTTATACAGCGCGTCGGGCACCTTGGGATCGGCAGGGTATTGATCAAGCAGCAACTTGAAGTTCTGCCGCGCCAATTCGGGGTCAGGTGGGTCCAACACTAGGTACAGCTCGCCCAACCAGTAATGGGCATTGGGCGCATATCGGCCAAATGGAAAATCGGCGAGAAACGCGGTGAAAACCGTGACAGCCTCATCAAACTCTCGCTCACGCACGAGCTCGTAGGCTGCCCGATAAGCGGCCTCCTCCCCTTCTTGCGCGTCAACCGCACGCCCCACGACGGGGCTCTCTGACGGCGCGGGGCTTGGCGCGACAACCGTCGACTCCGCCCCTTCATCGATCTCCGCAGCGCCCCCCGATGCCAGACGACGATCCAGGTCGACGTATCGCTCAAGGCTCTGTGCTTCCAACAGCCGCAGTGCCTGGGTGGCTTCCTCAAGTAAACCATTCAGCCGCCGCACATCGGCTTCGAGCTGCTGTACGCGCAACATCAGGCTACCTGAATCGGTACCGGTAATCAGCGCCGTTGTGGTTTCCACAGGCGGTTGCGCCACCGTGGTAGAACCAGAGTACGGCTGAATACCGGTAAAAGACGTTGCAGGCGCTACCTCTGACGCCTCTTCTAAAGGTGCCTGCGTTATAGGTGCCTGTGTTAAGGGCGCCTGTGTTAAAGGTACCTGCTTTGCTGCGGCACGACGCTCCGCCTCCACATCCACGTAGTCCTGAGCACCGACGGGCGCAACGTTTGATACGGCGCCTAGTAACAAAAAGCCGGCGAATGACGCCGGCTTGATGGGTAACACTGTCAAAGTGAAGTCCTCAGTTATTTGAGCTCAACCCGGCGATTCTGTTGCCAGTTGGACTCACCAGAGCCATAAGCAACCGGGTTTTCCTCACCGTAACTGATGGTCTCGATGCGGTAGCTGGGCACACCGTTAGCGACCATGTAATCGCGGACAGCATTGGCACGTCGCTCACCCAAAGCAAGGTTGTACTCACGTGTGCCACGCTCATCGGTATGACCTTCGAGTCGGACGCTGTCATTGTTACCCAACAGTGCGGCAATGTGGGCATCCACCTGCCCGCGGGCTTCGTCGGTCAGTGAAGAGCTATCGAAATCAAAGTAGAAAACCGTGCCCATATCGGCAGCCGCTTCCTCACGCGCCTCTTGAGCAGCGGCCTGCGCTTGTTGCTCGGCCTCACGTGCGGCAGCCTCTTGAGCGGCCTGCTCAGCCGCCGCTGAAGCCGCAGCTTCCGCCTCTTTGGTTTCGTTACTGGAACATGCCGCCAGAAACAGCGCGGCGAAAACCACACCTAACCACTTCGCACTCAGCGTTACATTTTTCATATTGCCTGTCCTTCCCAAGTCTCTGGAACCTCAATTGAACCTAATGTAGCGCATAAATGTGTAATTTTCTCGCGTTGAAGCCCAGAAATATTGCATCTCACGAATAGTCTATTTACGCAAACAACAATAGTCTACTTTTAAACCCACCCTCTCATCAGAAATCCAACATCGACGGAAGCTTAAGGCGTGACGTAAGGCGACCAGGCAGGCTCCTGGACGCTGCCCTGTCGGGCTGGCAGGCTGAATCGCACTCCACCGTCGACCGCCACCGCGCCCAAGATGCTGTCTTCACCGCGCTTGGTAGCATAGAGCACGATCGAGCCGTTAGGCGCGATACTGGGACTCTCATCAAGACTGGTTTCAGTTAGCACCGTCAACCTGTCAGTCACCAAATCAAACACCGCGATGTGGTAACGACCATTTCGCTGATGGACCAACGCGACATTGCGGCCATCCTGCGCAACCCGCGCCCGGGCGTTGTACGGCCCCTCAAAAGTAACCCGCTCTATTTTTTGGGTACGCAGGTCGTAGCGATAGATTTGCGGTCGTCCGCCCCGGTCTGACGTAAACAACAATGATTTGCCATCGGGCATCCAGGTCGGTTCGGTGTCGATCGCAAAGTGGCGGGTCAGACGGGTCAAGGCGCGACTCTTCAGATTCAACAGGTAGACATCCGGATTGCCGTCCTTGGATAACACCAGCGCCATATTGTTGCCATCCGGAGACCACGCAGGCGAATTGTTCAGGCCCTTGAAATTCGTCAGTTGCTCACGCTCACCGGTGCGCAAATTCTGTCTGTAAATAGCGGGCCGTGAGGTCTCAAAGGACACATAGGCCACCTCGCTGCCGTCAGGTGACCACGCCGGAGACAAAATAGGATCGCGGCCTTCCAGCAGGACGATGGGCCGGCGCCCGTCAGCATCAGCCAGGGTGAGGCGATAAAAATCCTTGCCGCCCAAATTGCGGGTCACCGAGACGTAAAGAAGTCGTGTGGCAAAAGCACCGGGGATACCGGTCAAGGTTTCATAAACCGAGTCGGATACCCGATGCGCCAACATACGTAGCTCCGCCACGGGTCCTGTTACAGTTCCATCGGCCACAGCCTCCTGGCGACTGACATCAAACAGTTGGAAATCAATGCGTGCCTGTGACCCCACGCTGACCCGGCCGATCAGCACATACTCGGCAGAAATCGCCCGCCAGTCTCGGAAAAAAAGCTCCGCTTCACGGGTCGGATAGCTCAGCATGTCGCGCCGGCTGACCGGCGAGAACTGGCCACTGCGAGCCAGATCCGAATCGACAATCTGAGCGACATCTTCAGGCGCCGAACCGACTCCCTGCCAGGCAAACGGCACCACCGCGATGGGCGTAGGATTCTCCACTCCCTGATTGATTTCGATCTGCAGCTCTGCGCGGGCAGCAGATGCCAACAAGAGCGAAAATAGAATGAACCAACGTTTCGCTAACACTATTTAATACCTCAGGTCTTCAGGCTTGAATATCAGCTGAAATCGCCGAAAGTTAGCCTCAAATGTGCGGTCATCGAGCTTGGCGACCTCGGGAAATCGCCCTGTCCGTTCCACTGCCGTCATGGCGCTGCGGTCGAAGGCAGTGTTGCCGCTGGACTGCAAAACGCTCACGCCCACCACTTCTCCTGTCGGCACCAATTGTATCGACAATATCGACACCATACCGTTGCGGGCACTGGGTGGCCGGGTCCAACGGTTGATGACCGACGCCTGAATGGTGGCTGCCACCACGTCACGCAGGCTCGGCTCACCCGCACCGGAAGCGGCAATCTCTGCATCGACAAGAGAATCGAGCTCGGTGCGGGTCAACGCCGCCAATTGCTCTGCATCGAGCGCAGGCTCCGGCTGCTCGACTTCCGCCGGTTTGGGCTTTGGCGCTGGCTCTGGAGCCGGCTCTGGCGCGGGTTGAGGCTCAGGCTTGGGCTTGGGCTTGGGCTTGGGTTTCGGTTTTGGCTTCGCCTTGGGTTTTGGCTTTAACGTCTCTGCTTGAATCAGGCTGGCTTGAATCGGCTGAATGCTGGGCGCGGCCGCGATCACTTCGCTGGGGCCTGTCCAGCGCACCACCAGCATCAAGACCAGCCCCCCATGCAGTGCCAGAGTCAGGATGGCAGGCAGGCCCGTGAAAAGCACCCGATCCGTTGACATCAGTTCCCAACCGGACTCTCGGTCACCAAACCGACTGTGGGTGCACCGGCTTCCTGCAACGCGGTCATAACCACCACGACGTCCCCGTAGGCCACCTTCTGATCGCCCCACACCAGCACCGGCTTGTCCGGTGTGCGCCTGAGCACAGCGGCCACCCGCTGCCGAATCGTCGCCAGCTCAAGCGCCTGCTTTTCGTTGGCGCCCAGATTCAGAAAAAGTTCGCCGCGGTCATTGATCGAGACGATCAACGGCTCGGCATCTTGATCCTTGACCGGCGCAGCATCCGCATCGGGCAAGTCTACCTCGACGCCCTGCATCAGCATGGGTGCCGTGACCATGAAAATCACCAACAGCACCAACATCACGTCGATGTAGGGCACGACGTTGATTTCTGCGAGCATCCGACGCCGACGCATGATCAGGCTCTCTGAGATTGATTCGCTTTCAGCGCATACGTCTGGCGCTGCAGAATGCCCGAGAACTCATCGAGAAACGTCTCATACCGATTCAGCAGCGCGTCGCTGCGAGCCGCCAGGCGGTTGTATGCCAATACGGCGGGAATCGCCGCGAACAGTCCCATTGCCGTGGCGATGAGGGCCTCCGAGATGCCCGGCGCCACCGTCGCCAACGTGGCTTGCGTTGCATTGGCTAGCCCCCTGAAGGAATGCATGATGCCCCACACTGTCCCCAGCAGTCCGATGTAAGGGCTGGTGGAACCCACCGAGGCCAGGAAGGGGAGATGTTGCTCGATTCGGTCCGTCTCACGCATCAGTGCAACGCGCATGGCTCGCCGCGACCCCTCGAGAATCGCATCGGCATCCATATCGGCTTGTTGTGACAGCCGGGAAAACTCCTTGAACCCGGCCCGGAACAAGCTCTCAACCCCGGTGGGCAATTGGCCGTCCGCGACCGCCTGATTGCCCTCACGGTATAACTGAGCCAGATCGATGCCGGACCAAAATCGCTCCTCAAACACCAGTAGCTCATTGTCAGCACGCCGCATCAGCATCACGCGCTGCACAATCAGGAACCACGACGACAGAGAGGCCAGCACCAGTATGAGCATCACCACCTGTACCAGCGCACTGGCACCGACAATGAGCTCCATCAAACCCAGCTCTTGCGTCATGTCACCTTCTCCGTTGGGGCTAGTGTCGCCTCTAGTTGTTTCCGCAGGTCAGCATCCAGCCGCGTGGGGCGACCTGTCCCTCGATCGACGCAGGCGATCTGTATATCCCCTGCCACCAGCACCGAGTCATCTCGGCGTACGGTCTGGTGGAAGTTAACCGTCGCGCCACCCACCGCCGATATCACTGCGGTGACACGCAGTTGATCATCGAGGCGCGCCGGCTCTTTGTAGGAGAGCGACACGTCCGACACCACAAAATTCCATCCCGCATCCGAGACAGCCGCTCGTTCCAAACCGAAGGTTCGCATTAACTCAGTGCGCGCCCGCTC
>ERZ802822.1235-NODE-1235-length-16438-cov-8.571664_pt1 | contig 16438 bp, 19 predicted proteins | sample MGYA00345649_ERZ802822 | MGnify/ENA primary metagenome ERZ802822 (study PRJEB30503, sample SAMEA104212359) | marine metagenome | biome: Westerlies Biome; feature: [SRF] surface water layer (ENVO:00010504) within the epipelagic zone...; material: water...
GCTCCGCCTTGACCACAGACGGGTCATGAAGAGCATCCTTTTCACGGAGTGGCGTTACACGTGTGGCCACATGTGCCTTGGGATATTCTTCCAAACAGGTAATGGCGGCGTCGATTGCTGAAGGGACCAACTCTGGTTCATCACCTTGCAGATTTACAACAATATCGGCATCTGGCAGGGACGGCAGTGCTTCAACTATTCTCGCTGTTCCACTCGTTGCATCAGGAGATGTCATAATTGCCTTGCCACCAAAACTCTGCACCTCTTGCTGAATCGTGTTGCTGTCGGTGACGACAAAAACATCGATGGCCTTCGATACTTTGGATGCGTTTCGCCACGTGTGCTCAATGAGCGTACAACCCGTCTCATTTAAAAGCATTTTGTTTGGCAGTCGCTGACTCGCTAGCCGTGCTGGAATAGTGATGACTGCTGAACACTTCATATTGCAAATCTTTTGCGACAAAATGGTACAGGTTTTGTTGTAGTTGCTAGGCAGGGTGGCTTAGTGAAAGTGCGTAGACTCCAGACCACACCCGCAATGATTAGAAATACGCATATTCTCTTGAGTTGAAAAGACGTATTTCATTGAACCCTAAAACGACTTTAAGGTCCTATGAGATTTATCTGCCCGGAGAACGTGATTATGTGTGGAATTGTTGGCTATATCGGTTTTCGACGCGCTTGTGAACGTATTCTTGAAGGCCTACAACGGCTTGAATATCGTGGCTATGATTCCTCCGGCGTTGCTGTACTGGACCACGAAGGGCATCTTTCTGTTCAAAAATCTGCCGGCAGACTTGCCAATTTAGAAGCGCTTATTACGGAAGATCTACCAGATAGTTCTATCGGTATTGGCCATACTCGATGGGCAACGCATGGGCCTCCAACAGATGGCAATGCGCATCCTCATCTTGGGGGTGGCTGTGCGAAAGGACAGGGACCCTCAGTGGCCGTAGTTCACAACGGTGTCGTTGAAAACTACCACAGCATTAAGGCCAGACTCGAGGTAGAAGGGTACGTCTTCCAGTCTGAAACTGATTCAGAGGTGATAGCACATCTGATCGACAGCTGCCTGAAGCAGATCCTTTCAGAGGGACCGCGACTGACTGATGACGTCACAGACTCTCCTTTTGTGGTGGCTGTTCGTGAAGCGATCGGCCATCTACGGGGCACATATGGACTACTGGTACTTTTCCAGGATCAGCCCGATATCTTGGTTGCTGCAAGACTAGGGAGCCCACTCGTTATCGGAGTCGGTGATGACGAGTTCTTTATTGCAAGCGACGCAAGCCCACTGGCCGGTCATACCGACAGGATTGTCTACCTAGCTGACCATGAAATTGCTGTCATCAAACGCCAACAGCTTCGAGTTGTTCACCGAGATGCCGGAAGAATTGAGCCGACTGTGCAGCCTCTTTCACTCGACGCAAATGATGTGGGCATGGGCGATTATGCCCACTTCATGCTCAAGGAAATCCACGAACAACCAGAGACTGTCACAGCAGCGATGAGAGGTCGAATTGATCGAGATGATGCAACGTCGATCTTCGGTGGCCTCAATCTCACGCCATCGCAGCTCCAGAACATAAATAGAATCGTCCTTACTGGATGTGGTACGAGTTGGCACTCGGCACTTGTTGGTGAATACCTGATCGAGGAGTTTGCACGACTTCCTGTTGAAGTTGAGTACGCGAGTGAACTTCGATACCGCAATCCGCCACTTGATAAGGGGACATTGCTTTTCGCAATTACGCAATCTGGTGAAACGGCTGACACAATTTCATCTTTAAAAAAAGCACTAAAGCTTAGTTATTCAAACACACTAGCCATATGTAACGTAGCAGAAAGTACGTTGACTCGATTATCCAAGCTTGTGTTTTTAATGAACGCTGGCCCTGAAATAAGTGTAGCTTCAACCAAAGCATTTACATCACAATTATTTACACTCTTATTACTTACTATTGTTATCTCAAGAAAATTTGGAAACATAGAAAGTCGTATGGTCAAAGACATTGGCAAAATCAATGAAATAATAGATAGCCTTTACAAACTAGAAACAGATATTAAAAAAATCTCAACAAAGTTTAAAAATAAAGAGCACACTATATTTTTAGGGAAAGGAACCTCGTATCCTATAGCTTTAGAAGCGGCTCTTAAATTAAAAGAAATATCTTACATACACGCATCAGCTTACCATTCAGGAGAACTTAAGCATGGACCATTAGCACTTGTTGATAAAAAAATGCCTGTTGTATGTTTTCTTCCAGATAATCACTTAGCGAGACTTGTCTTATCAAATCTAGCTGAAGTAGAGGCAAGGCAAGGGCAAACATTCATTTTTACTAATAAAAAAATTGCAAAGAAAAATAGAAAAGTTGAAATCATCAAAATGCCCGATTGCCCTGATCTAATAGCACCTATCTTATATATTATACCAGCACAACTCTTGAGCTATCATGTAGCACTTAAGAAAAAAACTAATGTAGACAAGCCTAGGAACCTCGCAAAATCAGTAACAGTGGAGTAAGGTAAGGTTATGAACTATTTGAAAAAACTTTCTTTATTCTTATTTATAAGCATCACAATTACATCATGTGGCATGTTTGACACGACTGTAAAAATATATGGTGCATATGAATACAACTGTTCTACAGGGGAACTAAGAGTTTTGAATTCGGACGACCCAATTTTGCCTTTTTTGAAGAAAAAGTCATGGTATAACCAAGAAGAATTCCATGAAGCACATGTTGAACACGCGCTAAAGCCTTATGAGGACATGCCAATGAGTGATAGCACTCTGTCAAAAATTAGTCCTACTCTTGAGCTGAGTAACAGTATGTTTAATGAATTAAAGATGTATGTAGATTGTGAAAACCCAAAAGATATTATGTTTTAAGAACCATGAAGAAAAATATTTCTAATAGTAAAAGATCAGTCACAGCTGAATAGTTTTGAATTTATATCTTCTTCGGCACGCAAAATCATCTTGGGAATCTTACGAAGATGATCATGAGAGAGTTTTGTCTGACAGAGGCAGAGAGGATGCATGCACATTAGGGGAATATCTTCGCAAAAATAATATTAATTTTGAAAATACCCTTTGTTCATCTTCGCATAGAACGAGAGAAACAATATCTATTATCAATACAGTTTCCCCTCATTCAATTAATGAGATAAACTATCTAGATAGTCTATATCATGCCTCTTCAAATAAGATAAAAGAAGTAATTCAAAATCATACTAATAAAAGTTTATTAATAGTTGGGCATAATCCTGGAATATCAGAGTTGATATCAGATTTATTGAAATCTAATTTTATTGATTATCCAACATGCGCTTTTGCTCAATTTAATTTAATTTCACAGGACACTGCTAATGCTGAAGTACAAATGATCATCCGACCGAAAGAAAAAAAAATAATAAATTTAATGTAATTACTTATATAATACTTACTACAAAAATCATAAGGAGAATGGAATGCTAAATGTATATTTATCTGGAGAGATACACACAGATTGGAGGGATGAAATTATTGACCAGTGTAAGCAAGAAGGCTTAGACATTAATTTTACATCACCTGTTACGAATCATGAATTATCAGATAACTGCGGAGTTGAAATACTTGGTGCAGAAGAAAATAATTTCTGGAAAGATAATAAGGGAGCTAACATTAATTCTATAAGGACTAAAAAATCTATAGAAGGTAGCGATGTAGTTATTGTAAAGTTTGGTGAAAAGTACAAACAATGGAATGCTGCATTTGATGCTGGCTACGCCTCAGCTTTAAACAAATCAATTATAGTTATACATAGCGATGATCATCAGCATCCTTTGAAAGAAGTTGATGCGGCAGCATGCGCAGTTACTAAAGATCAAAATCAGGCTGTTAAGATACTAAAATATATTCTAGAAGGAACGCTTTAATTTTATTTTGACATGACAAATAAAAAAATAAAACTTACTGATAAAGAGATAGGAGAAATTATTTATATGGCACTGTCTGATGATGTAAGTTTTGATAGCATTCGAGATTTATATGGAATAGACACTGATATGATAAAAAGAATAATGAAACAAAATATTTCTTTTGGAGCTTATAAAAAATGGAGAGAACGTGTAAAAGTCTTTTCGCAAAGAAGAGAGCATTATAAATAAATGACTGAAAATAAAATCATTGTTAAACAGTCTTCATCGATCTATGGCTCTTTGAGTATTATTTTTGGATTCATTGGGGTGTTTATCCTTTCTCCATTATTTAGCCCACTTGCCCTTATCTTAGGATTACTCGCATGTCTACAAAAAGAGTATGCTGCTGGCCTTATTGGAATTCTTTTTGGTGTGATAGGTATTCTCACCTCACCAATATTATTAGCACTATTAAGTATGCCAACGATAACAATTCATCAATATCAAGGTGTTTCTATCTAATTTGCACCAAATTCATGCAACATTTATTAATTTAGATATTTTAAAAACCTTACTTTTTGTTTAGAATGATTACTATTATTAATATTAATAAAACTATTATAACAAGGAGTGAATTATGAGGAATATTATGTCTTATGTATTCTCATTATTATTCGTAGTTTCCATGCCATCCATTGCGCTAGCTGGAGATTTACAGGCGAATGATTTTGTGGGGGTTACATTCTGGATAATTTCAATTTCCATGGTTGCAGCTACAGTGTTCTTTTATGCAGAAAGATCACGAGTTTCAGCTAAATGGCAGACATCGTTATCTGTAATATCATTGGTTACACTTATTGCTGCAGTACATTATTTCTATATGAGAGATGTATGGGTAAGCACAGGAGAATCACCAACAGTATTCAGATATATTGATTGGATATTAACTGTCCCACTACAAATGATTGAATTCTACTTAATACTTGCAGCTGTAACTACAGTTAGCGTAGGTGTATTCAACAGACTGTTAGTTGGAACACTAGTCATGCTTATAGGTGGATATTTAGGTGAAGCGGGGGTTATCAACGCTATGCTTGGATTCATCATCGGGATGGCGGGCTGGATATACATACTATATGAAATATTTATGGGTGAAGCATCACAAAAAAGTATTTCATGCGGAAGCGTAGGTGCACAAATGGCATTCAGCGCATGTCGTATGGTTGTATTAGTTGGTTGGGCGATCTATCCTCTTGGATACCTATTCGGATATCTAATGGGCGCAGTAGACGCAGCCAGCTTAAACTTAGTATACAACTTAGCTGATTTTGTAAACAAAATCGCATTTGGTGTATTTATCTGGGCAGCTGCGGTAGCAGATTCTCAAGAAACAGCTTAAAAATAAAACTACAAATATGTACAGGGAGCGCTTGCGCTCCCTGTATAATATCTAAATGAAAAAAGCAATTGTTATAGGCTCAGGCTTTGGCGGACTTGCTATTGCCTGTAGACTGAGGGCAATAGAGTACGAAGTCACTGTACTAGAGAAGCAAACAAATCTGGGAGGCAGAGCTAGAACGCTTAGCCATAATGGTTTTGATTATGATGCTGGGCCTACTGTTATAACTGCCCCCTATCTCATTAATGAGTTATATGAGCTGCTAGGTGAAAATTCTAGGGACTACTTTAATCTTCTAAAGGTCGAACCCTTCTATAGATTTTTATTTCATGATGACACTTACTTTGATTATGGATCATCATTAAAAAGGATGCTTAGTGAAATCGGAACTAAGTATTCTAGAAAGGATGCACATGGCTATATTAAGCTTCTTAAGCATTCAAAAAGAATATTTAATACTGCATACCTAAAATTATCTGACTATCCATTTGAATCCCTTAATAGCATGACTCCATACATACCAGAACTACTTAAGATACAATTTTATAAATCAGTACACTCATCTGTAAAAAAGTTTCTAGATAATCCTAATCTTATTAAAGCTTTAAGTATGCACCCACTTTTAGTCGGTGGTAATCCTTATACAACAACATCAATATACCTTCTAATTCAATATCTTGAGTGGAAGTGGGGAGTGTACTATGCGGAGGGTGGGACCCGCTCGATTGTGAATGGCTTTGAAAAGCTATTTAGAAAAAAAGATATTAATTTTGAAACTAATTGTGAAGTATTAAATATAGAGCAGCATAATAATAATATCAAAAAAGTTATTACTAATAAGAGAATCTTCCAAGCAGATTTAGTTGTCAGTAATGCTGATCCATCCTATTTTTATCAGTCAATCTTAAAACGAGCTCCAAAAAAAATATTTAACAAACCATTTATGTTGAAGCATTCTATGGGATTATTTGTTTTATATTTCTCAACTAAAAAACAATATGATGATGTAAAGCACCATACAATTATATTTAACAAGAGACATAAGGATTTGCTAGATGACATCTTTGATAGAAAAGTTTATATAACAGATCCAAGTTTATATCTTCATAGGCCTGCTGCAACTGATAAAAAAAATGTACAAAATGATTCTGACTCCTTTTATGTCTTAGCTCCGGTTGCTAATAATGAGAGTAAAATTAATTGGAATGAAAAAGGCGCTGAATTCTCTGAACACATAATAAGTATATTGTCTGATAAAATACTGCCTAATTTAAAAGAAAATATTATTGATAAATTCTTTGTTACACCTGATTACTTTGAGTTTAATTTAAATTCATTTAAAGGTAGTGGTTTTGGTATACAGCCAATATTTAGACAATCTGCATATTTTAGATACTCTAATAAATCTAATGAACTTGATAATCTTTATTTTGTTGGGGCCGGTAGTCACCCGGGAGCTGGCGTACCTGGGGTAATCTCATCTGCAAAAGTTACAGAAAAGCTTATACTTAAATATCATGGCTGAGTCTAGTAATCATATTCTTAAACAAAATAGCAAGACATTTCATATTGCATCTTTATTTCTTCCAAAAAATATTAAAAAGAAAGTCTTATCTGTATATGCATTCTGCAGACTATATGATGATAATGTAGATCATAAGCGTTCTGTCAATACATCAGAATTAGAAGAAAAGATCATAAGCTTTGGGATTGATGAGAAGGTTATAGCCCAACTTAAAGAAGGTATTGATTCAGACATGTATTCAAATAGGATTTCCACTATAGAGGACCTTTTAAATTACTGCTATAAAGTAGCAGGGTGTGTGGGCATTATGATGTGTGATGTGCTTAACATAACTGACAGACGAGCTAAGTATCATGCTATAGATTTAGGCATTGCAATGCAGATCACAAATATATGTAGAGATATTAAAGAAGATTTTTCTATGAGCAGGATCTATCTTCCTAAAGACAAAATTACTAGAAGTGAAATGGTAAGCAGAAAGAATAATAAACTTTTTAAAACTACTTGTGAACTAATTGCATTATCAAATAGATATTATGAAAGCGCACTAGAGGGAATTAAATATATACCATTAAACACAAGGTTTTCTATTTTATTCGCGCTGATGTTGTACCAACAAATTGGTTTCAAAATTAAAAATAATGAAGAAAGTTTCATAATTAAAAAAGCAAATACGACTAAGATAGATAAATTTTTAGTATTCATAAAAACTGTGTTTATCTTTATATATAGATACCTATTATGTTCGCCCAAAGTCCATAACCAGTCCCTTCATTCATCATTACAAGGTTTACCAAACACCCATGAAAGATTATGACATAGTAATAGTGGGCGCAGGTTGCTCAGGACTTAGTCTTGCTTATAGACTAATTAATAGTTCTTATAGTGTATGTCTGATTGAAAATAAGCCTATTACAAATAGAATAAGAAAAACATGGTCATATTGGGATGCTTATGAGCACCCATTTAAACATTTAAATAAATACATTAATAAAAAATTATCTATTCATAATAATAAATCAACTTCGATACTCGATTGTTCTGAACAGAACTACTGCAGTATTGATTCTTATGACTTCGATAAATATGTTCTCAATAATATTGATGAATGCGCTAATGTGGAAATAATGTTTGATACAGAAATAAAAGAAATTATTACAACACATGAGCGTTATGATATTAATCTCAATAAAGGATCAATAAATGCTAAATATATTTTTGATAGTAGACCAAATAGTCAGGCAATTGAAATGAAGCAAATATTTAAAGGATTATTTATCAGATTCGATAAAGAAATAAAAAACTTTAATACTCAACTCATGGATTTTACGGAGAAAAACGAATTTCACTTTTTTTATTGCTTACCTATGGGGGATGACACGTACTTGTTTGAATCCACTTACTACACAGCACTTGAAAAAGATAAAAATGAGATGACAGATGAAGTTCATGAGTATATTAAAAAAAGATATGGAGATGAATACTCAATTATAAGAGAAGAATATGGTGAAATTCCATTAACTACAAATGTTAAAATAAATAAAAAAAATTCAAATTATTTAAATATCGGAATCCCCTCCGGCTCTACGAGAGCATCAACAGGGTATACATTTCTAAACATCCAAAAACAAGCAGATGAATATATAAAAAAATTAGATGGAGATACTTATATTGAATTTCCGGCTACATTTAAAAGCAGAATTTTAAGAAAAATGGACAATGTACTTTTGCAAATAATAAAAGATCACCCTATTGCCAGTAAAAATATTCTCTATAGGATGTTTGAGTGTAATGACAGCAAAAGAGTCATTAGATTTTTATCGGATAAGCCAACTCTAGTCGACATACTAATAATCGTTTGGAATATGCCTAAATTAATATTTATAAAATATGCTATTAAATCATTTACAACAAGAAGTATATAAAAAATATCAACTGATATTATTAATGAACCTAAGCATAATTAGTTTGTTGCTTATGATTATTGAACCCACAATTCTTAATATAAATACTCAACTAATACTTCTGCTCACAACTGTTACCATAATAGGTATACCTCATGGTTATTTTGATTTCTTAATCGCAAAAAAACTGTTTAATCAGTATAACAATTGGCTTGCTAAATTTATCTCTACATATACATCATTATCGTTGATTTACTTTCTGGCTTGGCTTATATCTCCTGCTCTAGCCCTGACTATATTCTTGATTATGTCTATTTATCATTTTGGTATAGAAGAGACAGAGGACATAAAAAACAATAATATTTTATTGATATTGTATCTAGGAAGCGTTCCTATTATTGTCCCAATCTTATTTCATACTAACGAGGTGTATTATTTTTTTGATATACTACTAAATCAAACGATTACGTATCAAAATAACTTTGACTTAATAAAATATGTATATTGTTTTGGGCTTATTGGTCTATTATTTCTAAAAGTAAAAAAATTACTCCCACTATATGGGCTATTACTTATCAACTTCATATTTTTACCACCATTAATGTCCTTCATACTTTATTTTTGTTTCCACCACTCTATTAGGCATTACTTACACGCAATGGGGGATAGTAATATTTTTTCAAGCCAGATTAATGTTACGAAGTTTGCAACTATCTTTCTAGTGCTTACAGTTGTTTTTACGGCGGCAGTTTTAGGATACATGACAGAGTTTTCAAATTTGACGTTTGAAAAAATAATTATTAAATATATTTTTATCACACTAGCTTGCCTAACTCTGCCTCACCTACTATTGAATATCATTTATGAGAATAAGTTTAGTTATAAGTAATACTAAATTAGATTATTCTAATATTATTATCATTGTTGATTTTATTTTTTAAAAGAAGATACTCAGATTAGAGGGGTTTGAAATGGTTATATCAATTATAGCGTTTGTGCTTTTAATGTGGCTATTTTGTTGTGGCTTTAAAAGTTAAAAATAAATATTTCTATAAGGAAAGTAGTCTTTAATATGAGCGTATCTGATATTTATAAATCCAAAGATTGGGTTAAAGATAAAGCACTAATAAATAAAGAAGATTATAAAAAACTTTATAATCAATCTATTACAGATCCATTATCCTTTTGGGAAGAACAAGGCAAGCGACTCGACTGGTATACGCCTTATACAAAAATTAGAGACTATTCGTATGATATAAACAATCTCTACATTAAATGGTATGAAGATGGAGTATTGAATGTATCTTATAACTGTATTGATCGCCATATTGAAAAATTTGGTGATAAAGTTGCAATACTCTGGGAAGGGGATGATCCAGCAGATACTAAAAAAATTACTTATAAAGAACTTTTAATAGAAGTATGTAGATTTTCAAATGGACTAAAGTCACTAGGTATCAACAAAGGCGATAGAGTTACTATTTACATGCCGATGATTCCTGAAGCTGCAGTTGCTATGCTTGCCTGTACTAGGATAGGCGCGATTCATTCCGTTGTTTTTGGGGGATTTTCTCCTGAAGCATTGGCGGGTAGGTTAGAAGATTGCAATTCTAAATTTATAATTACCTCCGATGAAGGTGTTCGAGGAGGCAAAATCATTCCATTAAAAAGTAATGTTGATATGGCTATCTCGAAAGTTAAAGACTTTGAAAAATGTATTGTTGTGAAAAGAACAGGAAATGATGTTCCATGGAATGATAAATATGATTATTGGTATCATGATTTAATTGATAACTCTTCTGATACATTTGAACCAGAAAAAATGTCGGCAGAAGATCCAATGTTTATTTTATATACATCTGGATCAACCGGGAAACCTAAAGGTGTTCTTCATACTACTGGAGGATATTTAGTTTATGCATCATTAACTCACCAATATGTTTTTGACTATCATGATGATGATATATATTGGTGTACTGCTGATGTAGGTTGGGTGACTGGGCACTCTTACATTATCTATGGCCCTTTGTGTAATGGGGCGACCACAGTTATGTTTGAGGGAGTTCCTAATTATCCGACAGCCAGTAGATTCTGGGAAATTGTGGATAAACATAAAATTAATATTTTATATACTGCACCTACGGCTATTCGTGCTCTAATGTCTGAGGGCAATAAGTTCCTAGAAAATACATCTAGAAAATCACTTCGAATTTTAGGAAGCGTCGGAGAACCAATAAATCCCGAGGCATGGCGATGGTACTATGAAGCCGCAGGGAATTCTCAATGCTCCATCGTCGATACTTGGTGGCAAACAGAAACTGGAGGGATATTGATCACTCCACTAGTTGGAGCAATTGACATGAAACCTGGATCTGCCACTCTCCCTTTCTTTGGAATAAAGCCATCAATTGTTGACAAAGATAATCAAGAAATAGATGGTCCAGGAGAAGGAAGTCTTTGTATTGACGCCTCATGGCCCGGTCAAATGAGAACCGTATATGGCGATCATGACAGATTCATTGATACCTACTTTAAACAGTATTCAGGGAGATACTTTTCTGGGGATGGTTGCAGGAGAGACGAAGATGGTTATTACTGGATTACTGGAAGGATGGATGATGTAATAAATGTCTCAGGTCATCGTCTGGGAACTGCCGAAGTAGAATCCGCACTTGTTCTCCATCAGGATGTTTCAGAAGCAGCTGTAGTTGGATATCCTCATGACATAAAAGGACAAGGCTTATATGCATTCGTCACTTTAAATAAAGGAACTGAACAAAATGAGCAATTAGAAAATGATTTATTGGCATGGGTTAAAAAAGAAATTGGATCAATTGCAAAACCTGATTTTATACAATTCACGAATGGATTGCCTAAGACTAGATCTGGTAAAATTATGAGAAGAATATTAAGGAAAATATCTACAAACGATTATACTAACCTAGGCGATATATCAACGCTAGCAGACCCTGGCGTAGTTGATGAGCTAATACTTAATAGGAAGAATATATAATGGTTGATATAGTAAAAAAAAGAGTTATTGACTGGGATAATCAGTTACGTAAAGAAAAACATTTCAATGAAAAATTTGGAACAAATTTAACTCCCAGTGAAGTTAAAGAGTTAACAGGTTCTTTCCGGAGACTTACTGAAAAAAGTAAGAGTAAAATTGGCGATGGTACACTAGAGCAATCCGAAGAATTTTATTTGTCTCTTGATTTAATGAAACAGAATCAATATTCACATATTTGTAAGAATAGAAGTGCGGCATTTTATAAGATAGGGGATGAGCCTGATTCAGATAAGAATAATTCTGAGTATCAGCAAGTATTTAAAAAATGGGATCAAGAGCTTAAGGATTTTAAAGATAAAAATGAATGGATAAAATTTAATAAATAATCTATGTGTGGACGCTTCACTTTAACGAATAAAGACAAAATCAAAAAAAGATTTGATATCGATTTAGAGCAAAGTTTTAATATTTGTCCAAGTACAGAAATTTTAGTACTTACCAATAAGTTGGAGAATATAAAATGGGGTTATTCCCCTCACTGGGCAAAATCTCCGATGAATCTAATCAATGCACGGTATGAGACTATTCATGATAAGCCATCATTTAAAGATGCTAAACGATGTGTGTTTATCATGGATGGGTGGTATGAATGGAAAAGATATTTTGATTGGAAAAGAAGGGAGAACATTAAAGACCCCTATTATCATCACCTCAACAGCAACCTCATATATACCGCAGGGTTATATAATGATAGTGGTTGTGTTTGTGTAACAAAAGAGTCTGTGAAGCCAATATCTGAAATACACAACAGACAGCCCCTTCTACTTGAAGAAGAACAAATAGAAAAGTGGTTGGTAGGGGATCATATACTTAAAGATAATATTTCAAGCAACATACAGATACACAAGGTTTCAACATATGTTAATTCGCCAAGAAATAATGACTATAAATGCATTCAACCTATATAGAAATATTATTGAGAAGCTTTGAAAAGAAAAATAATATTATAGATGCTATGACATCATAAAGAGGTTGGGCTTCTGGATAACCATAGTTCCATAAAACTATGAGCAAGACCCAAATTATGAATACCAACATTTATCGAATTTTATCAAGTAATACTGATTTTTTGCTATTGAACTCTTCGTTAGTAATTATTCCACGTTCTTTGAGGTCTGCAAGTTTTTCGATTTGCGACAATACCTTATCATTATCAATAGATGATATCTTCTCTTCATCATTATCTGATGAACCCATAAAATCTATATCATTATTAAATAGCTTATAAAAAAATGTATTTTCTTTATCTTGTTGCGATTGTTTGGAATGGCCTATCTTATTATTAGCTCCTGGCCTTGCTGTATCTTGCGCGATACTCTGCAGAGAAAAAATCAAAAAAACGAAAGGTAGAAAATATTTCATACGTTATTATAGTATTTATTTCTTATAAAATCATTTCCGCGATAAATATTTTTCAAAGAAATTACTAACTTCAATGAGTGCTTTTTGAGTAGCGTCATGGTTATATTTAACTGTTACCCCTTTGAACGAACACTTATTAAGAAAATATTCACTTATCTTCGGTGTATTTATTACAACACCCTTCATATTTTCAATTTCACCAGTATTAGTAATCGTTAGCGTACAATCCTCATTAATTATTTTTAAATTAGGAAGTTCATCAAAAGTCATCCCAAATAATAAAAATGGATTATCAAAGCCATGTTTAGCATTCTCCAGCGATATAAATTTAATTTTATTATCATTTCTAAAAAACTTAGAATAAATATTTCTACATGCAGCTTCTGGAGTGAGGTCGTCATCTGCACCAGTAATCATCAGCAAAGGTGTTTCTGTAATGCTATTAGTAGGAAATGTAAAACCACAGTATGGATATAATGCTATTGCTGCCTTAAATCTTTCCTTGGTTGGCAGTAAATCATTTACAAATTTAAAATGAGTTAGAATTGGGCCAACACCACCCTGTGACCATCCTAGGTATCCAACATTATTTATCCTTTCATTTGTTTTTAAAATATCTAGTGCTGCATATGCATCATTCATAAATGTTAGGCCAGATACTTTTGAAAATGTTTTGTCATATTTTATTTTTCTAGCAGCGTAATGATCTAATTGAAATACGACCAAACCCATCTCGGTAAGAAGATCAATATATTTATTATGATATCTTCTCTTCCCTCCAGAGCCATGAGTCATAATAACTGCATTGTATGTATCTTTTTTAGTATCTGGGAAATAAAGTTGACCATTGATAATAATCTTTTTTTTACCGATATAGTCCAGGTCATAACTGTCTACTGACTCAAAACATACCAGCATATCGGATGTAGCATTAATTGTAGATTTGGGCTCTTGATTCTCACAAGGATCTTTTTTAGTTCTTGAGCAAGACGATATGATTACAGCTATCAGCAAAAACAAAAGGAAGCTTCTATACATAAGTATTATTTAGCTTTTGAAATTTTGTTTTTAATATCCTCTATAACAGCAATAATTTGATTATCCTTATTATATGGATCCGGTAATAAACTATGAGGCTTTTCTATTTCCTCAAACTCAATTTTGACATCAGGCTCAATACCATTGCCATGAATATGTCTATCATTAGGCGTGTAGTATCTTGCTGTTGTAAGTTTAAGTGCAGAGCCATCAATCATCTCTTGTATAGACTGAACAGATGCTTTACCAAATGATTTCTCTCCATAGATTGTAGCTCTTTGATGATCTTGTAATGCACCTGCAACGATTTCTGATGCAGAAGCTGAACCACCGTTAATAAGGACATAAAGAGGTAGTCCTTCGAGTATATCTTCACTGTTTGCAAAATATTCTAGATCAGAATTATTAGTTCTGCCCTTGGTATAGACAATCTTACCTGATTCTAAAAATAAGTCTGATATACCAACAGCAGCACCTAAAACACCACCGGGATTATTTCTTAAATCAAGAATAAGCGCTGTCATCATTTTGCCTGTATCCTTTCTAAGTTTATATATGGCATCTCTAACATTCGTTGTAGAGTTTGATTGGAAACTTGATAATCTTAAGTAACCAATTTCACCATTAAAAATCTGAGTTTTTATTCCTTTAGATACAATTATTTGTCTAGTTAACTCAAAGTCTATAGGTTGATTTGCCTTTTCACGTAAAACTTTAACTTTTACTTTTGTACCAGGCTCACCTCGCATTAGTTTTACTGCATCATTAAGCGATTTATCTTTTAACGAAACATCTTGAACTTCAATAACTAAATCACCGGCTTTTAGCCCAGCTTTTTGTGCTGGCGTATCATCAATGGGAGTTATAATTTTTACAAAACCATCTTCCATTGTAATCTCAATTCCTATGCCACCGAATCTACCTGTTGTACCAACTTTGAGCTCGGAGAAATCATCTTTAGATAAGTAGTCTGAGTATGGATCAAGCTTCGACACCATGCCTTCAATCGCATAGTTGAATAATGTATTATCATCTACGTCATCTACATATTGATCTTTAATTTTTTTATAGACATCAACAAATTGCTGTATTTTTTCTGATGGAACTTCTGAATCATTGGCATACAACGGCAAGCTCGCTAGACTTAGCGTTACAAAAAATGCCACATATATAAGGGTTTTATTAAACATTTTGACCACGGGTAATAATAACACTTTATTGCTAGATTTATTATTAGTTTCGGCTAATATAGGTATATAATAATACTATGGAAAACGAACAAATACAGACCGAAGAGCAAATTGATTATTCTTCTGTAGACCAGCAAAAAGATGTAGAAACAGCATCTCGTTCACTCAAAGCAATGTCTCACCCCCTCAGGTTAATGATTCTCTGTAAACTTGGTGAGGACGAATTTAGTGTACAAGATATTGTAGATAATGTGGGTACATCACAAAGTAACATTTCACAACATCTAGCTATTCTTAGAGACAAAGGAATATTATCTGCAAGAAAAGACGCTAATAAAGTTTTTTATAAGGTTACTGATTTTAAAACTCTGAAATTAATAGATATGATGAGAGAAGTTTTCTGTTCTAAGCATAACTAACCCATACAATGGGCAATTCAATGGAATTTGTTTCAAATCACCCAGTCTTATCTGTAGCTTTATTTATTTTTATTTATTTAATTATTTCTTTTGAAATTAAAAATCTCACAAAGAAATATAAGTCTATTAACTGTAATGACCTAGTTCAAAAAATCAATGAAGGAAATATCATCATCCTAGATACAAGGGAAAAATCTGATTTTAAAAAGGGCCATATCTCAAATGCTACTAACTATGAAATATCTTTAAATAAAAAATTAGAACATACAGAAGTGGTAGTCTATGATAAAGATGAAATGGCAAGTGCTAGCAGTGCAGAAAAAATATCAAAAAGTAATGTTACAAAAGTCATATACCTAGAAGGAGGTATTCAATCTTGGATCGAAAATAATTTACCATTAGTGGAAAAGACATGACAGATAATAAAGTCCAATTTAATATACAAAGAATTTATTTAAAAGACTTATCATTTGAGTCACCAATGACGCCAAGTGTATTTACCAGTATGTCATCAGCTCCAAAAGTAGGTTTTAACTTTGAATCAAATATCAATAATTTTTCTGATGACACACATGAACTAACATTAACGTTTAATGTTAAAGCTGAAGTTGAAAATAAAACT
>ERZ802822.1236-NODE-1236-length-16436-cov-6.129837_pt1 | contig 16436 bp, 14 predicted proteins | sample MGYA00345649_ERZ802822 | MGnify/ENA primary metagenome ERZ802822 (study PRJEB30503, sample SAMEA104212359) | marine metagenome | biome: Westerlies Biome; feature: [SRF] surface water layer (ENVO:00010504) within the epipelagic zone...; material: water...
GGACGGTTAAGCGTCAAGACCGCAATATTATCTTTTATATCTAAATCAATGGTTTCATATATCATCGTAGATCCATCACTCTTTTACAGCTGTGCGTCCTGCAGGGTAAACCTAGCAAACAAGACCTCTAAATCCCAGCGTCAATTGTTCAGAATTTTTTTCAGGGCTTTGGTTTCTTCTGCGCTCAGCGCGGTGGCAGCCGTTCGACGGTCTTTTGCTCTGCGACGGGAAAACGACACGACCACCCCAGCGGCAAACAGCAGCGTAAGCGGCCCACTGGCCCAAAGCAGCCAATTTGCCCCGGTAATGTCGGGCTTCAACAAGACGTACTCGCCATAGCGCGTGACGACAAACTCCATCACTTGCGCATCACTGTCCCCGGCTTCTAAGCGCTCGCGCACCAACAGGCGCAAATCGCGGGCCAGACCTGCGTTACTTTCATCGATACTTTCGTTGCGACACACCAGACAGCGTAAGTGTTGTGACAAATTGCGGGCGCGTTGCTCAAGGGCTGGATCCGACAGCACCTCGTCCGGCTCGACCGCAAAGACCGGCGCGCAAAACCACACCAAAACCAAGGCGCATACAAACGATCTCATTCGGCTATAACCGCTGGCCGGGTTCGGGCGGCGCCGGCCGCAACCCGCAGCCGTTTATCACTCAGGCTTAGGAACCCGCCGAACGCCATCAAGAGCGCTCCGGCCCAAATCCAATTTGCCAGTGGTTTGATATAAGTGCGCACCACCCAACCACCACTGGCCTCAGGGTCGCCCAGCACCACATAGACATCACGCATGATCCGGTAATCAATTGCGGCCTCTGTTGTAGGCATTTTCACAACCGGGTAATAGCGTTTTTCCGGTCTCAGTTCAGCGACAAGACGACGGCCTTTGCGCAAAGTGACTGTGCCCATTGTGGTCAGATAATTCGGGCCGGTGAGTTTTTCGACTTTGTCGAGTTGCAACGTATAGGCCCCAACCTGCCAGGGGGTTTTAAGGTCGGTGACCCGAATATCCTCGACCTGCCAAGCTGTCATGCCTGCGATGCCAAAAATCGTCACGCCTAGCCCGGCATGGGCGCAGGCTTTGCCCCAGTCGGCGCGCGGCAAACGCGTCAATCGGCGCAGATCATGACTGCGTCCGGCACGGGTCCAAAGTTCGGTCAGCGTGCCAAAAACCAACCATGCCCCAAGAAACAGACCCACCGGTCCCAAAAGGCTTCGACCGGTCTGCAGTGACCACACCAGTCCCGCACCAGCAAGCGCCAGCACCAACGCTGGGATCAGGCGCTTTGCCACCCCTCCTAAACGGGCGCGCTTCCAAGGCAGAACTGACCCCAGTGGTAAAATCAACCCAAGCGCGACCATAAACGGGGTGAACGCCTGATTAAAAAAAGGTGGGCCAACGCTGAGCTTGCGATCGAAGGCAAGCTCGGCCAGTAGCGGCCAGATCGTGCCGATAAAAACCACAAAAGCGCTTCCCGCTAACAGGATGTTATTACTCACCAACGCAGACTCGCGACTGACCAGAGAAAACACGCCGCGCGCCTCCATTTCGCTGGAGCGCGCTGCAAACAAGGTCAGGGCACCCCCGATGAACAGCGCGAGAATAGCAAGAATAAACACCCCCCGTTCTGGGTCATTGGCAAATGCGTGCACAGAGGTCAACACGCCCGACCGTACGATAAAGGTGCCGGTCAATGAAAACCCAAACGCCAAAATGGCCAACAGAATAGTCCAGTTTTTCAGACTGTCCCTTTTTTCGACAACGATCGCCGAATGCAACAACGCCCCTGCTAGCAACCACGGCATGAAGCTGGCATTTTCGACCGGATCCCAAAACCAAAACCCGCCCCAACCCAATTCGTAATAGGCCCACCAACTGCCAAGCGCGATACCAATGGTTAAAAAGATCCACGCCGCCAAGGTCCAAGGCCGAACCCAGCGCCCCCAAGCCGCGTCCACCCGCCCCTCAATTAAGGCCGCCACCGCAAAGGAAAACGTCATGCTGAGGCCGACATACCCCAGATAGAGAAATGGCGGATGAAACGCCAAGCCGACATCCTGCAGCAGGGGGTTAAGATCTTGGCCGTCAAACGGCGGCACCTCGAGGCGTAAAAACGGGTTAGAAGTAAAAATGATAAAGGCAAAGAACGCCACCGCAATGGCAGATTGCACGGCCAGTACCCGGCTTTGCAACGTTGGAGGCAAACGGTCGCCGAACCAAGCGGCGGTCGCACCAAACAAGGTGACGATCAACACCCAAAGCAGCATCGACCCTTCATGATTACCCCAAACGCCTGAAATTTTATACAACATCGGTTTGAGAGAATGCGAGTTCAACACCACAAGTCGCAAACTGAAATCTGAAGTTACAAACGCGTGGGTCAGCGCTGCAAACGCGCAGGCTGTCAGGGCAAACTGCAGCAGCGCCGCCTGCCCTGTCACTGCCATCCAGCCAGCCCAACGGTACTGCGCACCAACCAGACCACTGACCGTTTGGACGCACGACAGCCCGAAGGCCAGAATAAGACAAAAATGCCCGAGTTCGATTATCATACGCACAGACATAGATGGCATTTGCCCCATCGCCAATCTTTATTGGCTATTTTTTGCATTTGGGGTCGTGTCTTAAGGTCGCGGGTGCGATTATTGCTCGGGGTTTTGATACATGCCCTGTTCGCGCAACGCGTCGACAACCTCTTTGGGCATATAGTCTTCGTCGTGTTTTGCGAGAATTTCACTGGCTGTGAACACGCCGTTTTCAAAACGACCCATGGCAATCATCCCCTGATTTTCGGTAAATAAATCAGGCAGAATACCACTATATGTCACGGCGATTTCTTCGGCGCCATCAGTCACCAAAAATGAGACCGCGAGTGCATCCCCCCGAACCAGAGATCCCTGTTTCACCAGACCGCCCAACCGAAACACTTCATTCGGGGATGGTGGATCTGCCAAGACCTGGCTTGGGGCACGAAACAGGTTGATGCCATCTTTCAGCGCAAAACCAATCAAGCCCGTGGCCAGCGTCAATAAAACCGCGCTGGCAATAATGACTTGAATCCGTCGTGTTTTTTTCAACCCTTTCATGGTGCGCTCAGGGAAAACACGGCGCCAGCATTAGGCCCGATGTTTCGGGCACGCCCAACATTAAATTTGCATTCTGTAAGGCCTGACCACTGCTGCCTTTGGTCAGATTGTCGAGCGCACCAATGACAATGGCACGCCCCGCAATACGGTCGGCCGTCACCCCGATGTGGCAAAAATTCGAGCCCCGCACGTGCCGTGTGCTTGGGGTTTGACCAAAGTCTAAAACCTCGACAAACGGCTCGTTTGCATAGGCCGTTTGCAGGGCGCTGTGGATGGCATCCGGAGCGCCTTTGACGTAGCCAGTGGCAAGAATGCCGCGATTTGCAGGCACAAGATGCGGGGTGAATTGAATTTTCACCGGACGTCCTGCGAGGGCAGTAAACTCTTGGTCAAACTCGCCCAGGTGTCGGTGTGTGCCCCCGAGCGCATAGGCGTGATACCCTTCAGACAACTCCGCATGCAGCAGGTTTTCTTTCAGCGCACGTCCGGCGCCGGACACAGCACATTTTAAATCAAGAATAATGTCATCAAGATCGATCAGACCGCCGGCGATCAATGGCCGCAACAGGTATTGGCCGGTCGCGGCATTGCAGCCAGTTCCCGCCACCAAACGGGCAGAGATAATCTCATCTCGGTAAAACTCCGTCAGGCCATAAACCGCTTCTTTCTGAAGGGCCGGTGCATCATGGCTCTCGCCGTACCACGCCTCGTATTGCGCGGGGTCACGCAGGCGAAAATCAGCGCTGAGATCAACAATCTTAAGACCGGCCGGCAATCCGGCAATAATATTTTGAGAGGTTTTATGCGGCAGCGCGCAAAAACAAAGATCAATCTGACTAAAATCAATCTCTTCGGTCTTCACCAGTAATGGCAGATCAAGATGCCGCAGATGCGGGAAGACCTGCGCCAGTGGTTGGCCGGCTTTGCGCTCGGCTCCCAGCGCTGCAATGGAAAAGCTAGGGTGGGTAGCCAGCAGCCTTATAAGTTCTGCGCCAGTATAGCCAGATGCGCCCAAAATTGCAATTTTATACGTCATTATAGCCTCTTATCGGGATATATTAAAGCTCATCCCCTGCCGATTTAAGCCCCGTTTGATGCGACAATTCACGGTGCCGGTTCACAGAAGATCAAATGTAATCTCTCGTTTTAGGAACCGGGTTGCGTTGTCAGACACCTGTCGCGGGTTTCCGGTGGTGATAAACCTCGACTGTTGACCTGCCCCGAGCATACTTGGGTGCCTGTGCAGATAATCCGCTAGGCTTTCAGATACAAGCCTAGCCTGCGAATAAACCTGCACCGCAGGTCCGAGGGCGTCTTTGAAAACCTGTTCCATCAGCGGATAATGCGTGCATCCCAAAATGGCGGCATCGGGCTTGGGCATCTTGCGCTTGAGTGCGTCCACATGTGAGCGCACCAAAGCCTCTGCCAAGATCAGATCACCCTCTTCGATCGCGTCGACAACCCCGCCGCAAGATTGCGCCTCAACATCCACCCCGATGGCCCGAAACGCCAGTTCACGCTGGAAAGCACGGCTTGAGACAGTCGCCGGTGTGGCAAATAGCGCAACGTGTTTGACCGCCACCTGCCGGGGTGGCGAGTTGTCGCCCCACTGCCTTTCAGTCAGCGCCTCAATCAATGGCACAAAGACCCCTAAAACGCGCTTTTCAGGGGGCAACCAGCTTTCCTGCATCCGGCGCAAAGCTGCCGCCGAGGCTGTGTTGCAGGCCAAAATCACCAGATCACAGCCGTTTTCCCACAGACATTCAACAGCCCGTGTGGTCAAATCATAAATATCCTCTGCCGTGCGCACGCCGTATGGCGCATGTGAATTGTCACCAAAATACACAAAGGGCACCTCGGGCATGCGGTTGGCCACTGCGTCAAGAACGGTCAAGCCACCAAGGCCAGAATCAAATATACCAACGGCCATTACGGATCTTTCTAAGTTTGTTTTTTATGACGGTCTTCAAATTCATAGCCATAGTCATAGTCATCAAAAGGCACCGGAGAAAGATCATAAGTTGCTTTTCGAAGATAATCCATCAATGCCGACGCATCTTTACTGCGGGCTTGCAATTGCTGTTGCGGGATCGGGTCGCCGATCACCAGGCGGACGGGGGAATCAATGCGTTTACGAAATTCCTGCATCAGCAAGCCCAACCGCAGCGTTTGATGCAGGTGGCTCGCCATCTGGAATATTCGGCCGTTGTGACCGTCAAAAAAGATAGGCACAACCTTTGCGTTTGATTTGGCAATCATCCTTGCGGTAAATGTACGCCAACTCGGATCTATCGGTCTGGCAAACAAAGTGCGACCGGTTGACACCGTTCCACCTGGGAAAATGCCAATCGCGCCATCATCAGCCAAAAAATCCAATGCCTGCTTGCGGGTTGTGAGGTTGTCGCGCATCGCCTGTTTTGTCTCATCAAAGGACACAGGCAAAATGCACTGTTTCAATTCATCAGATTTTTGAAACACTGTATGGGCCAGAATGCGAAAATCTTCCCGCACCAACGACAGAATATGTCCCAGCATGAGCCCGTCGAGAATGCCATAGGGATGGTTTGCAATTAAAATAACCGGACCAGTTTTCGGGATTTGGTCAATCGACCCGCCAACAATGTTCAAAGAAAGCCCATACCTTTCTACAATAACCTGCCAGAAATCACGGCCGCGCGCCACCTCGTCTTGATACCCTCGCGCGAGTTTGATCAATGTCAAACGCCCGGTGGCATTTTCCAACAGCTTTACAACCGTCTGACCCGGCATACTTTCTGCGGAATTTGCATAGCTTATATCCTGCGCGGCGTGACGTTCCCGGCTCATGTCGTTTCCTTTATTGTCCCACCATCATAAGTCGGCAATATTATCTGAACCTAATAATTTTATAACACGTGAGTTTATTCCGCTGCTTGCGCCAGATCACCCCCGCTGCGGTGAAAGGCTGCGAGCAATTCCTTGCGCCGTTTGCCGGCCTTTATCTCATTGGCTTGTTTCACCGGACCGAACCCGCGAATATCCAGAGGCAAATTCGCCAATGCGACAGCAATTTCATGCGTGGCAGGGGTCACGACCGGAAGTATCGCAGCCATATCTTCTTCATATTGGGCAATCAGTGCCCGCTCCATCCGCCGCTCGGCGGTGTAGCCGAACGGGTCCAGAGCAGTGCCACGCAACACCCGCAGCGCGGATAGCACCCGTAACGGCCCCAACATCCATGGGCCAAAACTGCGTTTTTGCGGACGTCCGTCACTACCGTTTTTTGACAGCAGAGGCGGCGCCAAGTGGAAAGTCATCTCGAACGGCCCCTCAAAGGTTTCTGATGCTTTGGCGTAAGTGCCAAGATGCAGGCGCGCCACCTCGTATTCATCCTTATAGGCCAGTAGTTTATGATAGCCTTTGGCCAGCGCAAGTTTAAGCTCAGGATCCGCAGTGCGCTCCAGCATGAGGACATAGCGTCGACTGAGCTGGGCACCTTGATAGGCCTGCAAATGCTTGGTCCGGACGGCTATTTTTTCATCCAGGGTCTGGGGTAATTTGACCACAGTTGGCGCGATCAACGCCGCAGCGTCGTCAGGAAACAATGCCGACCAACGTCCGATATCAAACGCACGCAAATTCTTATCAACCGCCGCTCCGTTCAACGCGATTGCCTGTCGCAGTGCGTCCAGCGTGATCGGTAAAAGCCCACGCTGCCAAGCCGCTCCAAAGATCAGCATGTTTGAATAAAGCGAGTCGCCCATGGTGATCCGGGCCAGTTCGGTGCTGTCCAACAATTGCACCCGATCCTGCAACCGGGCCTGTAGCGCAAGGCTCAGCCGGTCGGTTGGGATCGAAAACTCGGTATCGCGGGTAAACTCACCCGTGACGATGTCATGGGCATTAACCACAGCACCGGTGCGACCGACCTTGGTCAACCCCAGCGTTTTCGCCGCCGCACTCACCACCAGATCGCCGCCTATCAGCGCGTCGCATTCACCGGTGGCAACCCGTATCGCATTGATATCTTCCGGCCGGTTAGCAAGACGGCAGTGAATATGGACCGCACCGCCCTTTTGCGCCAACCCGGCCATTTCCATCATGCCTGCACCCTTGCCATCGATCTGAGCCGCCTGCGCCAAAACTGCGCCGATGGTCACGACCCCGGTGCCACCCACCCCGGTGACCACCACATTAAAGGTACCGTCGATGTTGGGCAAAACCGGTTCGGGCATCTGGGGCAAATCAAGCTGCGCGGTCTGAGACTTGCGGATCTGCGCGCCCTGCAGCGTTACGAAAGACGGACAAAAGCCTTTAACACAGCTGAAATCTTTATTGCAGGCAGATTGATCAATCGCCCGTTTGCGCCCCAACTCGGTTTCGACCGGAGTGACCGCCACACAGTTTGATTGCACACCGCAATCGCCACACCCCTCGCAGATGTCGGTGTTGATAAACACCCGTTTGTCCGGATCGGGGAATTTGCCACGCTTGCGTCTGCGGCGCTTTTCGGCGGCACAGGTCTGCAGATACAAGATAACCGAGACCCCATCATAGCCGGAAAAGGTTTTTTGCACCGCGTCCATCTCACCGCGTTCATGCACCGCCAAACCACTTGGAAAGCGCGCCAGATCAATGTCTTCTTTCTGGTCGTGCACCAAGGCGACCTTGGCAATACCCATAGCCAGCAATTCACTGGCAATACGTGGCGCATCTAGCCCACCGTCATTGCCCTGCCCGCCGGTCATTGCCACAGCATCATTGTAAAGTATTTTATAAGTGACGGTTGTGCCCGCGGCTACCGCCGCACGAATGGCTTGAATTCCTGAATGATTATAGGTGCCATCACCGAGATTTTGAAACACATGGCTGCGGTTTGAAAAAGGGGCCTCGCCGATCCAGTTGGCGCCTTCGCCACCCATATGGGTATAGCCTGAGGTTTCACGATCCATCCACTGTGCCATATAATGGCAGCCGATGCCGGCATAGGCGCGACTGCCCTCAGGCACTTTGGTCGAGGTGTTATGCGGACAGCCGGCACAAAAATATGGCAATCTGGAAGCCAGATCCTCCGCATTATCGGCACGCTTTGCATCACGCAGCGCTGCTAGCCCTGCATTGACACCCTCGGTGGCACAGTTTTCATCAATCAAGATTTCGCCAAGTTTTTCGGCAATTAAAAACGGGTCTAGCGCCCCATGGATTGCAAATAAAACTTCCTCGCTTGCGCCTTTGCGGGCCCCAAAGACGCGGGTGCCGCGCCGATCATCAAATAATGCTTCTTTGATCTGCACCTCGATCAGCTTGCGCTTTTCCTCAACCACAACAATTAAATCAAGACCGTCTGCCCATTCTGACAAACCTCTGGTATCCAGCGGCCAGGTCTGACCAACCTTATAGGTGCTGATCCCCAACCGTTTTGCTTCGAGTTCATCAATGTTCAAAAGTGACAGCGCATGGGCCAGATCTAGCCAGTTTTTTCCGGCTGCAACGAATCCAATCTTGGCGCCGGCTTTTCCCCAGACCCGACGGTCCATCTTATTGGCGTAAGAAAACGCCTCGGCCGCTTGTCGCTTGAAATTAACCAGACGAAATTCCTGATCATGCGGTGTGTCAGGCAGGCGAATATTTAGTCCATCCTCAGGCAAATCTAACTTTGGGTGGATAAAATCAAGCCGGTGCGGGTCGCCGTTGACCACCGCCGTTGCCTCAATTGTATCTTTCATCGTTTTGAGACCGACCCACACTCCGGCAAAGCGCGATAGCGCATAGCCGTACAAGCCAAAATCCAGCACCTCTTGAACACCCGCTGGGCTGACCACCGGCATATAGGCATCGACCATAGCAAATTCTGATTGGTGCAAGACAGTCGAGGACTCACCGGTGTGGTCATCCCCCATCGCCATAACCACCCCGCCATGGCAGGAGGTGCCCGCCATATTGGCGTGCCGCATCACGTCACCCGAGCGATCCACGCCCGGCCCCTTGCCATACCACAGCCCGAACACACCCTGATATTTACCCTCGCCCCGCAGTTCGGCCTGTTGGGTTCCCCAAAGGGCTGTCGCGGCCAGATCTTCGTTCAGACCGGGATCAAAGCGGACATTAGAGGCGTTCAGCGCAGCCTGCGCGCGCACCATCTGCATATCAACTGCCCCCAGAGGCGATCCACGATAGCCACTGACATAGCCGGCGGTGTTCAACCCGGCCGCCATGTCGCGTGTTTTTTGCATCAACATCAAACGCACAAGCGCCTGAGTTCCGTTAAGCAGAACAGAAGTTTTTTCTAAATCATATTTGTCGTTTAACGACACTCTCTGATCGGTCATTCTGCGTGCCTCATGGCCTGTGACCTCTTGCTGAACCCCATTTCTAGCGCAAGCAATAGCCATATTAAGGTCAAATGTGTTGACCTGTATACAAATCTATCAATTTATTTACTTTGTAGCAACCACAGCTTAATGATGCGTTAGGTTTTTGGTAACATCTGTGACGTCTTATAACTTAGTAAGCAGGTATAGGTTTGGATTGGGATAAATTAAGAATTTTTCATGCTGTGGCAGATGCTGGTAGTCTGACACACGCCGGCGATACCTTGCATTTGTCACAATCCGCAGTCAGCCGGCAGATCAGGGCATTGGAAGACAGCTTGAATACGACGCTGTTTCATCGCCATGCCAGAGGTCTTATTCTGACCGAGCAGGGTGAGTTGTTGTTTGATGCCACCGTTGCGATGACCAAACGGCTTGATGCGGCCGCAGCCCGTATCCGCGACAGTGAAGAAGAAGTGTTCGGAGAGTTGCGGGTTACCACAACAACTGGCTTTGGCTCGCTTTGGTTGGCCCCGCGCCTGTCAAAACTCTACGATCTCTATCCCGATCTGACAATTGACCTGATGCTTGAGGAAAAAGTGCTCGACCTGCCGATGCGAGAGGCCGATGTTGCGATTCGCATGAAAGAGCCGAGCCAAGTGGATTTGGTTCGTAAAAGGCTGATGAACATTCGCATGCGTCTGTATGCCTCACCTGAGTATATCGCAAAACACGGCATGCCGGAACGGATCGAAGATATCTCGAAACATCGGCTTATCTGCCAAAATCCACGCTCAGCACAGGTCGCGTCTGGCTTGGCTTTGGTGCAGCGATTGATGACCTACAACGTCAGCTCCATGCTCACTGTCAATAATTACTTTGGGGTACTGCAATCTGTGATTCACGGGCTTGGTATCGGAATGTTGCCAGATTACTCTGCTCAGGATTTAAGAAGTGTTATCCGTGTATTGCCTGACGTCGAGTCGGTTGAGGTGCCGGTTTACCTCGCTTATCCAGAAGAGCTGCGGCAATCAAAACGCATAGCGGCATTTCGCGATTTTGTCGAAGCTGAGATATTGGCCACTCGACGCAAACAACGCGATCAGGACGCGTGAAACCTTTAGTGCACGCCGCCTAAGTTTGTGACGCCCCAGTAACGAATTGACGTCCAAGCTATGCATTTAATGCATAGCGGTCATACCCTGTGAGAGGGTTTTTTGCACTAGGCGTTACTCAAATGTTCAATTATGAAGCACCTGAAAGCAGCGGCGTCTATTTGATGTGCGTTTTCATTTCTCCCTGTTGGACTTGGCCGAGCCTCGCGCTCGGCCTTTTTTTTGCGCTGGTCGTGCTCTTGGAAGTGTCAGGCCAGAGCTTGCTATTTGACAGTCAAGCGTTTGCGCAGGCGATCAATGCACACACACTCGGCTAAAACCTGTGTGTTGACACTCGTCATATCCAGACACCAACGCACCGCCTTAAACATCCACGATTGCCACCAATATGCCACCTCGGTATTTTCAGTCGGTACCGAATAATAAAACCGGTCTTAAACACAGATCAAGTAAGCCGGCCCCTTCCATGCCCGAGCGCATTGTTTTAAGACAGGCGCTATATCTGCCATGGGAGCGCCACCAAATTATGACCCAACCCGCCATTAGTGAAGATCTGATTTCCGCCCATGGATTAAACTCCGACGAATATGCAGAAATCATCCGCTTGCTGGATCGTGAACCCAGCTTTACCGAACTCGGCATATTCTCTGCGATGTGGAACGAACACTGCTCGTATAAATCGTCCAAGCGCTGGTTGCGCACCCTGCCAACTACCGGGCCTCAGGTGATTTGCGGACCCGGAGAGAACGCAGGTGTGGTGGATATCGGTGATGGGCAGGCGGTAGTGTTCAAAATGGAAAGTCATAACCACCCGTCTTATATTGAACCCTATCAAGGGGCGGCGACCGGCATGGGCGGCATCTTGCGTGATGTATTCACCATGGGTGCACGCCCCATAGCGGCGATGAATTCGCTGTCTTTCGGTGCCACGGACCATCCCAAGACCAAGCAGTTGGTACACGGGGTGGTTTCAGGCATCGGTGGATATGGCAATTGCTTTGGCGTACCGACTGTCGGCGGTGAGGTTCGCTTCGATCCGGCCTATAACGGCAATTGTCTGGTCAATGCATTTGCAGCAGGTCTGGCTGACTCTGACAAGATTTTTTACTCTGCTGCCTCGGGTGTAGGCATGCCTGTGGTATATCTGGGTGCTAAGACCGGCCGCGACGGCGTCGGTGGCGCCACGATGGCCAGCGCCGAGTTTGACGATACGATCGAAGAGAAACGCCCCACAGTACAGGTTGGAGATCCGTTTACTGAAAAACGTCTGATGGAAGCTTGTCTGGAGCTGATGCAAACCGGTGCCGTGATCTCTATCCAAGACATGGGCGCCGCAGGACTTACCTGTTCGGCGGTTGAGATGGGTGACAAAGGCAATCTTGGTGTGCATCTTATTTTGGAAAACGTACCCACCCGTGAAGCCAATATGACGGCCTATGAAATGATGTTATCGGAATCCCAAGAACGTATGCTGATGGTACTGGATCCCGATAAAGAAGCCGTGGCCAAAGCGGTGTTTGACAAATGGGATCTGGATTTTGCCATTGTCGGACACACGCTTGCAGAAGACCGTTTTTTGATTGAGCTGAACGGCAAAATCGAAGCCGATCTGCCGCTAAAGGCCCTGTCGGGTACCGCGCCGGAATATGATCGTCCTTGGGTGGAAACCCCGACTGCCGTAGACTTGCAAAGCGTGCCACAAATTGATCCCATCGACGGTCTCAAGGCGCTTTTAAACAGCCCCAACTACGCGGCCAAACATTGGGTCTACGACCAGTATGACAGCACTGTAATGGCTGATACTCTGCGGGCGCCCGGCTTAGGCGCAGGCATCGTGCGGGTGCATGGCAGCGAAAAATCATTGGCTTTCACCAGTGATGTCACGCCGCGTTATGTGCAGGCCAACCCCTTCGAGGGAGGCAAACAAGCGGTGGCAGAAGCCTATCGCAACCTGATTTCCGTGGGGGCGAAACCATTGGCCACCACTGATAATATGAATTTTGGCAATCCTGAAAAGCCCGAGATCATGGGCCAGTTTGTCGGGGCGATCAAAGGTATTTCTGCAGCCGTCACCGCATTGGATATGCCAATCGTTTCTGGCAATGTATCTTTGTATAATGAAACCGATGGCACTGCCATTTTGCCGACGCCAACCATTGGTGCGGTTGGGTTGATCGAAGCCCAACAAGACCCGATCGACGGGGTGGCCCGTGACGGACACCTTGCATTGCTGATCGGTCACAGTGATGGTCATTTAGGTCAATCGGCGTTACTGGCCGAGGTTTTTAACCGGACCGATGGAGATGCCCCAAGTGTTGATCTAAGCGCTGAACGCCGCAACGGTCAGTTTATTCTCGACAACCGCGACAACATCCGCGCCTGCACCGACCTTTCTGACGGCGGGCTGGCTCTGGCCGCCTTTGAGATGGCCGAAGCTGGTGATGTTGGTGTTCAGCTGGAAACCGAAGACTGTGCACAGTTATTTGGCGAAGACCAAGCGCGGTATCTGGTGGCATGCAACTTTGATCAGGCCGAGGCGCTGATGATTGCTGCGGGTCAGCTTGATGTCGCGATTGCAAGCATTGGCCGGTTTTCAGGGCAAACCATAAAGTTCGGTAGCCGTGAGGCCCCCCTCGAGGAGATGCGCGCAATTTATACTGCAACGTTTTATGATCTTTTCACTTGATCTGATGGCTTGCAGGCCACAGATGTGAGGTCTACTGTTGTTCTGCAAACCACTAGGAATATCGCCATGGCCATCGAAGCCAAAGAAATAGAAGACCTGATACGCGCGCAATTTCCAACAGCCAGCATCACGATAACTGATTTGGCGGGAGACGGGAATCACTATGCTGCCGAGGTGATCGACGAAAGTTTTCGCGGTAAAAACCGCGTGCAGCAACAACGCGCTGTTTATGCTGCTTTAAAAACTCAGATGGAGGGCTCGAACGGACAGTTGCATGCGCTGGCCCTGACAACCAAAGCCCCAGAGACAACCGACTAAAGGAAAATCCCATGACAGATGCAAAGACCGAAATCGAACAGACCGTAAAAAATCATGATGTGGTTTTGTTCATGAAGGGCACGAAAGCCATGCCGCAATGCGGATTTTCTTCGCGCGTGGCCGGGGTGCTGAATTATATGGCCATCGACTATCAAGACGTAAACGTTCTGGCCGATGATCAAATCCGCCAAGGCATCAAAGATTATTCCGATTGGCCGACGGTGCCACAGCTGTATGTAAAAGGCGAGTTTGTCGGGGGCTGTGATATCATAACTGAGATGACGCTGTCGGGCGAGTTGGACACTTTATTGGGTGACAATGCTATTACCTTCGACAAAGATGCAGCCGATAAAATTCGTGAGGCAAACGGCTAATTTAATCTCAAGCTGCGATAGTCTGCGGCGCATCTAGAGGGGAAAAACCGAAAAGCAACTGGCAAACTTTTCCAAACAGTTGCTCTTCGGTCAGGTCACTGCAAGACATCGCCGGTCTCAGTTGTACGGCGTCAAACAATGCTTTTAATGGCTTACCTTTAAGTATCTTTGGGTGCGGTGAGAATAATATCCCAAGCTGTCTTTGCCCCATATCCAACAATCGTGTGCGCAACAGGGTCGGTATGCGCGACAGGGTGAAAATCAAAAACAGTACTCAAGTGCCCATCGAAAGCCTTTCCATAAACCTCACTTGTAAAACAATTCAATGTCGGGTCAGGGGCCACTTTGCAGCACGCTGCAATCTGTCTAATGTCGAGCTCGACAATGATCTATTGAAGGGTAAAATTTTGACCGGTCTCGTGTTTGTTGCAGTCTTGGGCGCCGCCGTTCTTCACGCTGCATGGAACGCTCTGGTCAAAGGAAGCACCGACAAGGCACTTAGTATGGGCGCTGTGGTGATTGGGCATGTTCCCATCGCGGCCATCACCTTGCCGGTTGTGCCCATACCTGAGGCTGCAAGTCTGCCTTATTTGTTCAGTGGTATTGCACTGCATCTTGGGTATCAAATTTTCCTACTTAAATCCTATGAAACAGGCGATTTAACACAGGTTTATCCGATTGCGCGCGGCTCTGCTCCCTTGATCGTTGCCTTGGGCTCAATAACGATCCTTGGCACACAACTCTCGGGCATAGAACTGCTTGCTATTATGATTATTGGCGTTGGAATAATCAGCCTCACTCTTGTTCGGCGGTCAGACGGACTTGCAAACCGCAAGGCGGCGTTTCTGGCTGTTATTACCGGCCTATTTATTGCGTCCTACTCTTTGGTTGACGGTCTTGGTGCGCGCATTGCTGGAACATCGCTTGGGTTTTATTGCTGGCTTGCAATTGGAAACGGCACACTTGTGGCGCTGTACCTTCTATGGAAATCTCCAAAAACGCTCTGGTCTATCCCGCGTCGTGGAGTACGTGTAATGGCAATTGGTGGTACAGCATCTTTTGTCGCCTACGCGTTGGTAACTTGGGCGTTTACACAGGCTCCGATTGCGCTTGTCACTGCGCTGCGTGAGACAAGCATCGTTTTCGCTTTGCTCATCGGCGTGTTCTTCCTGAAGGAACGGCTCAGCCTTTTAAAAGTATTTGCGACGATGACTACCTTGCTCGGCGCTACGTTGCTGCGGTACGCAAAATAATAGTTCTATCAGAGTTTAGGTTCAGTCTGTTTCGAGCAATGTTCGCTTTGATAAATAATATTTAATCAGGAACTATGGGTTAAGAATAAAAGGTTAGATGACCGCTTTTGAGGCCAAGTTACTTATTTGGCAGAGCTGCCGCGACTGGTTGTTCTCAGGCTTTATCATAACAACGCAAGCGGTCTTGCAAAGTCCCGCTGTGCAGTTCGAACATATGGTTGTCAAAATCGTAGAAGTAGATCGAGCGCCCCTCACCGTCGACGCGAGACCTGCCTTCCCTGACCTCTAAACCAAGGGCCTGAATGCGCTGCAATTTTTTGTCATAGTCCTCAACGGCCATTTTGAAGGCCACATGGTTATAAGTTTTGTCGCGTAGCGGCTCACCCTCCATCGTCGCCACCCAGATACCACCGATATTAAAAAAACGCTCCTTTGACAGTGAATAGGTTCTATCACCGCTGTCATAGATTTTTTTCGCATCAAGAACCTTCATCAAGATAACTTCTATTTTGTCGAGATCGCTTACGATAAAAGTTATATGGCTCAGTCCATCGATCATCGGGTGGCCCTCTTTCTAATTTATTTTCATATTAATAGACACCGGGACAATGTCAGCAAAGGTAACTGAGGTGACCGGGGGCACAATAAAAATGTGGCCTGTTGGTTGCGAGGGGACCGAACGTACTCCGACAATTATTTTCAATTCCGCTCTTCCAACATTTGCCCTTTTTGATATGGTACCCTGAGAAACATTGGAGCTGTCATTCGGTGCTGATATTGAGATTTCTTCCCATTTTATTTGTTGTAATCATAGCTGTGCTTTTGGTCCGGCGCGCAATGTCTCAAAAAGAAACCGCAGAGAGTAACGCTGCCGACATGACACCCTTGCTGTTGACTTTGAGCGGATTAATAGGGTTGTTCGTGCTTTTTGTTGGTGTCACCGAATTCATCACCCGGATGTGACCTTCCCCAAGCGAGGGTTAAAGCATTGCTCTTGGGGTAATCTCTAAATATTGGCTCTGCTGTTTACACTAAATTATAGAGTATTTGCAGAGGGAATATTGAAAAACGATGATGCACTGTTCTATGTCGTCAACGGGTTAAGGAGCTGCATTTTGAAAAAAACAATGCTTGCAAAGCTTCGGTATTGTTTTTCCATCGCGATAGTGGGGCTTTTTCTGTTCCCAATTGGTTGGTGGGCGTTGACTTCAATCAAACCAGCCTCTGCCATATTTGACCGCAATAGAGCGGTTTTTTTCGCTTTTGAACCGACATTAGCGAACCCTTACATGGTCTTCGGAGCGGACTG
>ERZ802822.1237-NODE-1237-length-16419-cov-11.702974_pt1 | contig 16419 bp, 10 predicted proteins | sample MGYA00345649_ERZ802822 | MGnify/ENA primary metagenome ERZ802822 (study PRJEB30503, sample SAMEA104212359) | marine metagenome | biome: Westerlies Biome; feature: [SRF] surface water layer (ENVO:00010504) within the epipelagic zone...; material: water...
GAGGCCAACATGCTCCGAATTGCACACGAAGGGCTCACTTTCGACGATGTGCTCCTCCTGCCGGGCTATTCCGAGGTCACCGCCAAGGATGTCTCGCTGGTCACGCGCCTGACGCGCAATATTCCGCTCAATATCCCACTGGTATCCGCTGCAATGGACACCGTCACCGAGGCGCGCCTGGCCATTGCGTTGGCTCAGGAAGGCGGCATCGGCATCATCCACAAGAACATGACCATTCAGGAACAGGCTGAAGAAGTCCGCCGGGTCAAAAAGTTCGAAAGCGGCGTGGTCAAAGATCCCATCACCATTGAGAGTACGGCGAGCATTGCACAGCTGATTGATTTGACCCGCGCCAACGGTATTTCCGGTGTGCCGGTGATGGAGTCTGGCAACCTCGTTGGCATCGTGACGCGCCGCGATATCCGCTTCGAGACCGACACAGAGCAGCCGGTTTCCGCGATCATGACCAAAAAGAAGAAACTGGTCACGGTCAAAGAGGGCGCACCGCTTGAAGAGGTGCAGAGTCTGTTACATGAGCACCGCATCGAGAAAATTCTTGTCGTGGACGACGACTTTGGCTTGAAAGGCCTTATTACGGTTAAAGATTTCGACAAAGCAGAGTCTTTCCCCCATGCGTGTAAAGACGGCTTCGGGCAACTGCGGGTCGGCGCGTCGGTGGGCACCAGTCCTGACACGGATGAGCGCGTGGAGGCGCTGATTCGTGCGGGAGTTGATGTGCTGGTGGTGGATACCGCCCACGGCCATTCAAAAAATGTGTTGGATCGGGTCAGCATGATCAAGGCGGCGTATCCCGAGGTTGACGTGATCGGCGGCAACATCGCTACGGCCGAGGCAGCGGTAGCGCTCCGCGATGCGGGAGCCGATGCTGTGAAAGTGGGTATTGGCCCTGGCTCGATCTGCACAACACGTATTGTGACCGGTGTGGGCGTGCCGCAGATTTCCGCTATTGCGCTGGTGTCAGAGGCGCTCGCTGACTCAGGCGTGCCCGTTATTGCGGACGGTGGTATTCGCTTCTCCGGTGACCTGGCCAAGGCACTGGCAGCGGGAGCCGATGCCGTGATGATGGGCAGTATGTTTGCGGGCACCGAGGAAGCACCGGGTGAAGTGGAGCTATATCAGGGGCGAACTTACAAGTCATATCGGGGCATGGGCTCAATTGGTGCCATGGCCCAAAACCAAGGCTCCTCGGATCGTTACTTTCAGGATTCGAGCTTGGGGGCTGAAAAGTTGGTGCCCGAGGGCATTGAGGGCAGGGTGCCTTATAAGGGACCGGTGTCCGCAATCATTCATCAATTGATGGGCGGAGTGCGATCAGCCATGGGTTACGCGGGCTGTTCGACAATGGGCGCGATGCGCACCGAGCCGCAGTTTGTGCGGGTGACGTCTGCGGGTATGTCGGAGTCCCACGTACACGATGTATCGATTACCAAGGAAGCGCCGAATTACCCTGTTCGGTAACACCCTTATTCAGTATAGGCACTCAGAACGGTGCGCGGAGCCTAGAGCGTGACACAGGATATTCATCGCCATCGTCTGCTAATCCTCGACTTTGGCTCCCAGTACACGCAGCTGATCGCCCGCCGCATTCGTGAGGTCGGGGTCTACTGCGAAATCATTCCGTGGGATTCGTCCGATAACGATGTTGAGTCGTTTGCACCCAGCGGGATTATCCTGTCCGGTGGTCCGGAGTCCGTGACAGCGGCCAATTCTCCACGAGCCCCCGAGGTTGTTTTCAATCTTGATGTGCCGATTCTTGGGATTTGCTACGGCATGCAGACCATGGCGGCGCAGCTGGGCGGAGAGGTAGAGGGCTCGGATACCTCAGAGTTCGGCTATGCACAGATACGGCGCACGGCTGCAGGGGGACTCCTTGCTGAGTTGGCCGATGGTGCCGATGACAGCGGACGGCAGCTACTCGATGTCTGGATGAGCCACGGGGACAAGGTATCCGAGCTCCCGCCGAACTTTGAGCTGATTGCTGAGACCGAGAGCTGCCCGATCGCCGGTATGGCGCATCGCGACAAACTCTGGTTTGGCATTCAGTTCCACCCGGAGGTCACCCATACTCTGAAGGGCGAAGAAATTTTCCACCACTTTGTGCTGTCGATCTGTGGCTGCGAGGCCTTATGGACCCCGGCCAACATTGTGGAGGACGCCATCGCGCGGGTGCGCGACCAGGTGGGCGACGACAAGGTGCTGCTGGGTCTATCCGGCGGGGTGGATTCCTCGGTGGTTGCGGCACTGCTGCACCGCGCGATTGGCGATCAGCTGACCTGTGTGTTTGTGGATAACGGCCTGCTCCGCCTCAATGAGGGTGACCAGGTCATGGAGATGTTTGCCCAGAACATGGGCGTGAAAGTCATTCGCGCAGGCGCTGAGGACCGTTTTCTTTCTAAGCTCTCGGGAGTGGAAGACCCGGAAGCCAAACGCAAAATCATTGGTAACACCTTTATCGACGTCTTCGATGAGGAGGCAGCAAAGATCGAAGGGGTGAAGTGGCTGGCGCAGGGCACCATCTACCCCGACGTGATTGAGTCAGCCGGCGCCAAAACCGGCAAGGCCCACGTGATCAAATCCCACCACAACGTTGGCGGCTTGCCCGACGATATGGCGCTCGAACTAGTCGAGCCGCTGAGAGAGCTGTTCAAAGACGAGGTGCGGCGGATTGGCCTCGAACTGGGGCTGCCGCGCGATATGGTGTTCCGTCATCCCTTTCCGGGGCCAGGTCTTGGCGTGCGGATTCTCGGCGAAGTGAAAAAGGAATACGCGGATCTGCTGAGACGCGCCGACGCCATTTTCATTGAGGAGCTGCGTAACGCCGGGTGGTATGACCAAACCAGCCAAGCCTTCGCCGTGTTCTTGCCGGTGAAATCGGTCGGTGTGGTGGGTGATGGCCGCCGCTACGAGTGGGTGATCGCGATTCGCGCTGTCCAGACTATCGATTTCATGACCGCCCGCTGGGCGCACTTACCCTATGAACTCATGGAGACCGTATCGAACCGGATTATTAATGAAATCTCTGGTATTTCCCGCGTGACCTACGATATTTCCGGCAAGCCGCCCGCCACGATTGAGTGGGAATAGCCGCTCGAGTTAGACCATGGGTTCCCGATCAAAACGCCATTTTGTGCCGACAGAATTTGTTGTTCCAAGCGAGCTGTCGACGGCGAGCTTCAAGCTGCGCATGTTGTCGGTCGATGACGTGGAAAAGGACTTTGAGGCAGTGACCTCAAGCGCTGAACGCGTGAGCAAAGTATGGCCTGACAGCGATTGGCCGGCCGGATTAACCCTCAGGCAAAATCTCATTGATTTGGGATGGCATGAAAAGGAGTTCCAGAACCGCACATCATTTGCCTACACGATGGTGGCGCCCGACGAATCTCAGGTGCTGGGTTGCGTCTATTTTTACCCGACTGACAAAGTTGATCACGATACCGAAGTGTTTTTATGGGTGCGGGAAGGCGAACTGTCCAATGATCTCGATGAGGAACTTTTCGAGGTCGTGCAAAGCTGGCTAGCGTCAGACTGGCCTTTTGAGAACCCTTCCTATCCGGGCAGAACCATTAGTTGGGAGCACTGGGACGCCCTGCCCGTTAAATAAGCCGCTTCTGCCTCGGCACAGGTGCACACATGACTGGCCTAGACCAAAAGGGTGCTTACTCAGCGCCCACCCAACCCGCGTGAAAGCCGTAGGGCACCCTGAATGGCATGATGATTGTGGCGATGGGCCCGGCGGTGATGTCTTGTGCATCGATAATCTGGCACTCGCTCTGGTTTTCAGCCTCGTCTTGGACGAAACACACCAGATAACCGTCGTCCTCTGAAACACTGCCGACCTTGGGCGCAAATACTGCTTCACCACCATGGCGGTTGGGGCCGTAAACATACTCGCTGGTGATGCCCGACTCGTTGTCGTACTTCATGATGCCGTCGAAGGTGAAGGCGCGCTCGGTATTGAAGATGCCGGCGTAGACGTAACGGGTTTTGTGGCAGGCGTAGTCGTCGTTGACTCGCGTGAAATCACAGGGAGTCTCACTTAGCGTGCGTTCGCTGACGGCACCGGTCTCTAAGTTTATGCGCCACTCGTGTAGCCGACCCTGATTCTCCTGAAGATTGTTGCCTTCCGAGGTGCCGGCACCGGCAATATCAGCCGTGTTGGATCTTGAGGCCTGCAGCACGACCTCGTCACCTTCATCCCAGGCATTCGCGGTATGGATGACAACGCCAGTCTCGACATCGAACCAGCGAACATCTCCATCAGTCCCAAAGCGCGGCATGACACCGATACGAGATCCATACTGCGGCTCGAAATCGACGGCGGGACCACCTGCGATGGCGCGTCCGACATCGAGCGTAATCGGGAAGTCGAGAAACAGGGTGTATTTTTCTGTCGCGGCGAAGTCATGCATGAAGATGGATCGTGGGATCGTAATAGGCGAGGTGTGCACCAGATTGCCGCCCTGGTCGATGACCGAATAACTCACGAAGGGCGCCTGAAAGGAATAGCCGTAAGCGATCATCTCCCCACTCTTTTTGTCGATCTTGGGATGGGCAGTGAACGGATGGGTCAGCTTGCCGTCGAAGTCAGTCGGGCCTTGGGTTTTCAGGTCAGGCAAGCTGATAACAGTTGGTTGAGAGGGTTCATGCAAGGCGTACAGCGTATTGTTATGATATGCGAAAGCAGTATTCGCCAAGTTCTTCGAACTCGGCGCACCTTCTGGAATGCGCGAAGGGGTCGGGTCCATGAGGGATTTCATGCCTTTATAAACCCAATCACCGCGCTCCTGCTCGAGCTTGAAGCCCTCATTCTCGATAAAGCGATTGCGGTAGCGTGCTTTACCGTCGCTGAACTCGATGGCGTGGATCATGCCGTCGCCGTCGAAGGTGTGATAAGCCTCCTCGCTGAACACATGCACGGGGTTCGGTCCTACGCGGAGAAAGTGACCCTGCAGGTCGTCCGGTATGGTGCCGACCACCTTCATATTCTCGGTATCGCGTTCTTCGTGTACTGGACTGAAGTTGCCGTCGAGGAAAAAATTATTGGAGGGCGCACCTGCTGTAATGGCTGTCATGCACGGTTTTCCTTATATTTGATTGCGGTTCGCGGTCGAAATGGCTGAGCGTAAATTTAGTATATCTGCAAATGGCCACTGGCTCGGTACTCTCCGGCACTGCCGTGTGTCCCGCTGGCCAGACTTTGCGGAACCGCGATATGGTTTGAATTAAGTTTTAACGGACACGAGTCGAGCGTGAAAATGAGCGACAAGCAAAATCTATTCGCTGTATGCCTTGCGGTTTTCTTCTCCCACGCTTTTTCGTACTGGGCAGCAGCCGAGTCTCTGGGAAATTTGGCTCAATACCCCCCAGAGCGCATTGGGCTGACGATCACCACCGGAGATAGCGGGAGTCCGGAATTACAGCCTGAGGAGCTCATCCTGAACTCTGGCCAGTATTACCGCCTTACTCTTGATTGCCCAGACGTGCGGGATGATCTTACGGGCTGGCGAATCGAAATGACCGAGTTTTTAAACAACGTTCATTTGCGCTTGGTCACGGTGGGTGACATCGAAGTACATCTACAAGGCCTCAGCTTCAACGCCATTGAATGTGACGAGATCGGCTCAGCACACGTGAGTTTCGTGCCGGTCAAGCCAGGTGTCTATCCGCTATACGTTGGTAATGTGCCGCTCGCCGTCGGTAGACCGATCGGTGAGTCAGGAGTGCAGGTAAAAGGCAATTACGTGTTTGGCGAAATTGTCGTCCGCTGACGACTTCGGACTGTTGACCCAAATTTCCTCAGGGATTTCGGTTGGCGTCGGGCGCTTCCGCTCAATGGTGATGGCATTGGGCGGTGTGAAAAGATATTTTGTGATCCATTGTCATGGGCACGCAGGTGCAGGGCATCATGACCGAGCCTCGGACTAATACCTAACCCCTGACGTGTCATGGCGCCGCGCCAAGAGTAGACTCTCGGCGTCAAAACTAACAGTCAGCAAGCCGATGTCTGGTTGACTCCTACCGTTGTGCTCCATGAGGCGGAATAAGGCGCTACAGGTTTGTTCCCCGATGGGTGTAGAGGTCTAAAAGATCGAGGATTATGAGTAATAACTTTAGAGTCGCGTCAATCTTTGCTGCCTTGGTTCTGCTATGGCTCGTATCCGGACTGTTCTCTAAGCCAGAGGCTCCAGTGCCAAACTTACTGGATGCGATCGCCTCGATGTCAGATTCAGGTCTTCCCGTCGTCGTGGTAGAGGAAATACGCGCTGAACCCAGAAATAAGAGACGCGTGCTTCGAGGTAAGACGGTCAGCAAACAGACGGCGAGTATCAGCACTGAAGTCCCGGGTATCGTGGTGTCACGACCGGTAGAGCGGGGTGCGGTAGTGGTAAAGGGGCAAGTACTCTGCGAGATCGCCATCGATGACAGAGCCGCCTTGGTTACTGAAGCATTGGCAGCAGTGGCGCAGGCAGAGATAGAGTACGATGGCGCGCTGTCGCTGCAAAGTGACAACCTTCTTGCAGAGGCTCAGGTGGCGCAAACCGCCGCCAGACTCGAATCCGCGAGGGCTATTTTACTGCGGCGAGAACTCGATTTGAGTCGCACAAAGGTGACGGCGCCGTTTTCTGGAGTGATTGAGACCCAGCCTTTGGTAGTGGGTGACCTCGCTCGTGTTGGAGATGTTTGTGCGACGTTAATCAACCTCAACCCCATACTGGTTGAGATTTCTGTCTCGGAGCGCGATGTGGGCGAATTGCGCTTGGGTGGAATTGCGAACGCTCGCACGAGCACAGGTCAGTATCTGGAAGGCACTATCACTTTCGTTGGCAGTCAATCCGACGAAGTTACCCGCACTTATCTGGCTGAAATAACCATCCCTAATCCGGACTATGATATTCGAGCGGGGCTCACGGCAGTGGTGGATCTGCCCGGGGAAGCCGTCAAGGCTCATCGCGTGTCGCCCTCTTTATTTACACTCAACGATGCTGGCGCACTGGGTTTGAGAACGATCAACCGAGAAAATCGAGTTGAGTTCTATCCTGTTTCGATCCTTGAAGATTCGCCAGATGGAGCATGGGTGACAGGGTTGCCCGAGCGCGCCCGGCTGATCACGGTTGGTCACGAATTCGTGGCGGAAGGCCAGATTGTTGATGCCCGAACTGCCCTGGCCGAAGAGGCAGGGGTACCAAACCGATGATGGGATTCATCGATGCGGCGATAAGTCGATCACGTTCCACTTTGATGATGATGTCGATGGTAGTCCTATGTGGACTTCTGGCTCGCGCTGCATTACCTATCGCCAACGATCCTCACATCGTGTTGCCGTACTTTTTGATTGGTATCGCGCACGAGGGAATTTCTCCTGAGGACGGCGAACGCCTGCTAATCCAGCCCGTTGAGGTCGAATTGCGCAAAGTCGAGGGGATTAAGGAAGTCTCAGCGGTCGCGTCAGAGGGTTTTGTATCTCTTGGAGTTGAATTCGAACCTGAAGTCGATTTAAACGTGGCCTTGCTGGATACGAGAGAGGCTGTAGATCGCGCTAAGTCCGAAATACCAACAACGGCAGAAGAGCCCTTTGTCGAAGAACTGAATGTAGACGATTTTCCGTTGCTGCAGATCGCTCTGCTGTCTGAAGGTGCCAGTGAGAAACAAATGTATGACGCGACCCTTTTACTGCGGGACGCGATTGAGACGGTGCCGTCTGTTCTTAGCGCAGAGATGCGAGGCACCCGCGAGGAGGTTTTAGAGGTCCTCATTGATCCTGAGGCGCTCGAGGCCTACAGGATTTCAAGCGAGGCATTGGCCGATACCCTTCGGCGAAACAACAGGCTGATTGCTGCGGGCAGCCTAGAGACGGGGGGTGGTCGGTTTGCGGTGAAAGTCCCTTCAGTAGTTGAGACCGCTTCCGACGTAATGAATCTGCCTGTGCAAGTAAACGGTAACACCGTGGTGACCTTGGCTGATGTCGCTGAAATACGGCGAGGCTTCAAAGATCGTACGAGCTATGCGCGGTTTAACGGTCGGAGGGCAATTTACATTGAGGTCAAGAAGCGGCCCGATGCGAATGTGATCACAACATCAGATGCGGTGCTAGAAATCGTCGAGGAGATGAGCAAGCAACTCCCAGGCAGTATTCGAGTGCAGCCTGCGTTAATTACATCTGAATTTGCCGAGGTTCAGGTCACTGAACTTCAGGGCAACATCATGACCGCTTTGGCACTGGTGATGGTGATCGTTGTGGCGGCAATGGGCTTTCGAAGCGGGGTGATTGTTGGATTGGGTATCCCCGTGTCCCTGTTGTTCTCGGTGATCATTATTTATTTGCTCGGTTACACCTTCAACTTCATGGTGATGTTCGGCATGTTGCTTGGCTTGGGCATGCTGATCGACGGCGCGATTGTCGTGACTGAGTATGCGGACCGCAGAATGAGCGAGGGGGCTGATCACAAGGCGGCCTATGCTGAGGCTGTAAAGCGAATGTTTTGGCCGGTTACGGCCTCCACCGCCACGACATTGGCAGCCTTCTTGCCACTTATGTTCTGGCCAGGAATCCCCGGTCAATTCATGAGCTATTTGCCCGTTACCGTATTTACCGTTTTGAGCGGATCACTGTTGTACGCGCTCCTGTTCGGGCCCGTTTTGGGCACCATATTTGGTAAACCGACCGCGCATGCGGCGGCACCTGCGGAACGACTCGACGAGCTAGAGCATGGAGACCCGACGCGCTTGAGCGGCGTCACTGGGACCTATGCGCGCGCAATGACTGGGGTTTGCGCGCGGCCTGTGACGGCTTTGGCCGCTATTGCGTTGTTGCTTTTCAGTATTTTTTGGGCGTACGGCCAATACGGAAAGGGCACCATCTTTTTCAATGACACTGACCCGCAGTTTCTTACCGTCTCTGTCAGTGGGCGTGGAAATTTTTCGGCCAGCGAGGTCAATAAGTTGGTGAGCGACGTTGAGAGGCGAGTGTTCAATGTGCCGGGTATTCGATCTATGTTTACTCAGACACTGCTGCCCGGTTCTTCCGGGGGTGGACCCAACGCTATTGCTGACAGAATCGGCGTGATGTTTATTGAGCTCACGCCAGAGTCTGAACGTAGCGATTCGGGTTTCGACATTATGCGCCGAATTCGTGAGAGAACGCTTGATATGCCCGGCTTACGTGTCGAGGTGCAGCCGGTAGAGCAAGGGCCCAGTGTTGGTAAACCGATCCAAATCGAGTTGCGATCACGATATCGAGAGTTATTGCAGCCCGTGATGAGTGAAATAAGAGCCTACCTGGAGACGTTGCCGGAGCTCGTCGATATCGACGATACCCGGCCATTACCTTCTATCGAATGGCGGATGGAAGTCGACCGCGCACAGGCGGCGCTGTATGGCGCAGACGTCACCACCTCAGGCATTGCCTTACAGCTTGTGACCAGTGGTGTAAAAGTGGCTGAGTACAGGCCCGAGGGTGCCGATGATGCGGTGGATATTCGTGCTCGGTATCCGCGCGAGTATCGTGGCATCAAAGCGATGGAGTCGATCAGGGTCAGCACAGCCCAAGGCCTTGTTCCGCTGAGTAATTTCGTATCGGTACAACCTTCTCCGGGCGTCGATACGCTGAGACGAATTAATGGCTCGCCAACAGAACGCATCCGCGCCCAAGTGGTGGAGGGCGTGATCCCCGATAATATCGTTGCTGAGCTAAAGAGCTGGCTAGACACCCGAGACTTTGACCCGCGCGTTGATATTCAGTTTAGGGGTGCCAACGAGGAGCAAGAAGAGAGCATCGCTTTTGTTTCTGTCGCGTTTCTACTTTCTCTGTTGCTCATGTTTGTGTTGCTGGTCACGCAATTCAATAGCTTTTATCAAAGCACACTGATCCTATTGGCGGTGATCATGTCGACGGCGGGGGTACTGGTGGGTCTGCTATTAACGGAGAGTCCTTTTAGCGCGATTCTGACGGGTATCGGTATCGTGTCTCTCGCGGGTATTGTTGTGAACAACAACATTGTGCTGATCGATACCTTTAACTATGTACGGGCGCGCCACCCAGAGTTGCCCATCAACAGTATTATTGTCCGTGCCACGGCCCAGCGTTTGCGACCCGTCATGCTCACAACGGCCACCACGGTTTTTGGATTGCTGCCCTTGGCGATGAGCATGTCGGTCGACCTGATCAATCGCAATATCAATGCCGGTGGTCAGATGGCGGTTTTCTGGGGGCCTTTATCGCAGGCCATTGTATTTGGTCTGTCTTTTGCAGCGATTTTGACTCTCGTGGCCACGCCAGCGCTGCTTGCCTTGCCGTCATACATTCGTGGCAAATGGCGTGGCAGGGCTCTGAGAAATCATGCCGAAGTCGCCGCGGGTTAGAGCTACCGATCGGCAAGGCGGGTGTGCAAAGGCAAGGCAAGTTTATTTTTGGGACCATCGTGGTTCAGTGATTGCGCTAAGACAAGTTAAAGGGCCTTTTGGCCAATTCTTCAGCGGACCTCGATTTCCGTCACTGCGCGATGCCCCATCCGCATCGCCTCAATGGCGTCCGCCGTCGGAGTTGGCGATGGTGATGACCCGGTAGCAGTAAGAGTGATCAATCGAATAAAAAATAAGGAGTTACGTCCAATGCAAGTCGCTCTAGCTGGGGTAGGCCGCGTGCTTCTTGGGTTGTATTTCTTGGTGCCCGGGATCGCGAAGTTCGCCGATTGGGAGCGCCATGTCACCCTTATGGAGACACATGAAATGGAGATGATCCCCTTGCAGCTCGCGGTTGCAGGGGTAGTGCAGGTGATCGGTGGTCTTTGCCTCATACTGAACAAGCAGGTGGTCGTCTGTGCTCTCGGCTTTGCCACGATGATTCTACTGATCAATGTGAATCTGCACGACTTTTGGAACATATACGAAGGCATTAGTGCCGAGCGTGAGACGCAAAACTTTGTCAAGAATCTTGCTATTTTGGCCGGACTGCTGGTGCTGGCGGCCGCTAATATGACGCCTGAGGACACCGTCGCTCGGGACTAACGCACCGATGACCCAAAAGCTTTTGATTACGTTGCTGCAGATGGTGCTGGCTCCAGGCGCTCCCGCGAGGGGCTTAAGTAATGCGTCCTTGGAGTACTTTAGGGAAGAGCCGTCGATGACAAGTGGCTTTATACAGTGAGTTCTCCAATCGCCCGATACCCCATCCGCATCGCTTCAATAGCATCTGCCGCCGGCGCCGAATCCGAGTTGGCAATAGTGATGCGCCCGTGGGGTTGTCTCCCGATCGCGATGGAGTCGCCGGGACCCGCGACCGTGTATCCATGGGCCCAACGATTCACGGTAAGGCTGGCGACATCGCGGTCAAAGTTGAAGTGTTTCGATGACAGCATGCCGCTCAAGTGCGCCCGTATCTCCGATTCGTAGTCCGAGAACTGCCTGCCCAACATTCGATAGCGCGCCTCTTTGTATTGCTCTGCACGCGGCTTACCCACTTCTTCGCTGTAGGGGCAGCTGATCATCTGAATCACACAGGGGTCATCCGGTGTCTGGGTGTACTCATAGCCACCGAGAGTGACCGGAAAGTCCATGAACAGCGTCTGGTGCATGTTGCCAGGGCACATGGCCAGGCCAATGCCTTGCTCCTTGAACGCGCGCCAGTTCCGCAGTCCCACTGTGGTGTAGATCAGCGGGCTCTTCATTTGTTGCCGTAGCGCATCGGCTTGATGGGAAGGCAGGTCAGTGACGATGTGGGGAATCATCATGTTGTAACAGGCCATGACTACATGGGTCGCAGAAACCTCATGGATTTCGTCTTCATTCACGTAACGAATTGCCACATCCTCAGCGCTCCCAGTAGGGCCGCGATGGTGAATATCGACCGCCGTGCTCCCCAGCCGGATGCGGGTCGCCTGATCGCTGCGGTCCAGTTGTTGGTAATCAAACCGCGCGTTGACGAGTGATTCAGCGGTGTTTCCCTCGGCGACCTCGGGGATCAGGTATTTGACGAGCGTGCGGGCCACACCGGCATTGCCGTCGGGGAAGTGATGAATGTAAGGGTGTTCCTCGTCATAGACTGCCACCGGAGCGAAGCCCAGCGCGCCACACTCTTGGGCCTCACCGATGCTGATCAATTCTGTCCCGGCGTTGGACCAATCGACTCCTGAGTGTCGCGCCATTCGCAGCACATCCGGATCGTTTACGCCAAGCGTGTGTTTCAGGTAGTCGAAGTAGTTGTGGCTGTAGAGATAGGTCTCCAGTTCGTCCGCAGGTATGTCCAGCAGGTGCAGGCCGCCTTTTAATACCCGCAGCAGTTGCGCCTTGCCCTCAGCACTCAATGGTGCTGCGGCGACTGCTTGCTCGTCAGACAGCCTGGCACCGGGCAGTCCCTCAATGTAGTTGTAGTAGTTGCAGAAAGGGTGCTGGACCACTGTGTTGCGCCCAAAGTGCTCTGCATTGAAATAGGTGGTCGCGCCGAGCCCATGGCGACTGTAGAAATCTTGATCAAAGGCCGTATCAAATCGGATCAGATCCACCCCGACATCACGAAATAACTGGCGAATAATAGGGTCGGCTGCACGTGGCTCGACGAGCGTTTGAGATCCGCCATAGGTAATCAGTTTCTTGCCATCGATGACATGCTCATTGCGCTTGGCGTGGCCGCCGAAGTCGTCGTGGTTATCCAGGATGAGAATCGTTTTGTCGGGTCCGTGTTGTTGGCGATAGAAAACTGCCGCCGCCAGCCCACTCAGGCCGGCGCCAACCACCACCAGATCATAGTGTTCTCTCGTTTGACGCACGTGATTGGCGCTCAGACCAACGCCCCAAGCATGCTGGTGCGCCACGGTATTGGAACCTGGATGGCTGCCCCGCAGCCCGGTCAGGCCGGGTGGGTAAGTTTGGGATTCGGCCGAATGAGCAAAGCGGGGTAGGCCGCCCACCGTAGCACTGGCCAGAGCTGCCGCCGTTCCGTTGATGAAGTCTCTGCGCTTGATGTGACTCATATAGGTATCAGTTCTCTGAACATCACGTAGTGTGTTTGCAACGACACAGCATGGTTGGGTTGATGGGGCGCCTTCAGCAGTACTCTCCTACCGTAACAAAAATTTTGACAGGGTCGCGGGTTATCCGGGAAGCATAAAAAAGGGAGCTTGCGCCCCCTTTTCAGTTTGGTTAGATCCCTCAGAAAGAGATCGCAAACTCCGCTCCGATGGTGCGAGGTGGCGTCCACCAACCGCGCGTGGTGAGGGGTGCGATAGTCGCCTGACCCAGCTCCTGATCATCGGTCAGGTTCTTGCCATAGACCGTGAGGCGATAGCGATTATCGGACCACAGGTAGCTGATGCTGCCGCTGAGGTCATTGATGCTATCCATGTGTCCGAAGGGTGCGTTGCTCGCCTCAATTTCAACCGTATCGCGGTAACGATAGGAGAGGGAGGTTTGCAGAGTCCCGGGCCCAATGTCTGCATCATAGGTGGTGATCACACCAAAGGTGTTCTCCGGCGTGTTCCGCGGAATCAGATCAGAGTTATCTGTGATCACACCGTCACCGGTGATGTCAGCGATGTAATTGTCATACTCCGCGTCGATGTAGCCGTAGTTGGCGCGCAAGCTCCAGTTCTGAGTGATCTGGAAGTTCATTTCCAGCTCGACCCCGAAGATTTCTTGCGTCGAAGCATTACGCACAACCGTTGCCACGTTGGAAAGGCTCACAGGGATCAGAATTGATTCCTGCTTTTCCTCATAGTCGCTGAGGAAGACAGTGGGGTTAAAGGTCAGTCTGCCGCCTAGCAGGGTGGTCTTCAGACCTAGCTCGTAATTCTTCACGTATTCGGGCTCAAAAGTTGGGTCAATGTTGAAGTCAGCCTGGCGGCCGAAGAATCCGCCACTCTTAAAGCCCTCCGCATAGGAGGCCCAAAGCATCATGTCGTCATTGATTTGCCAGCGTAGCGATGCACTCGGCGTGAACTCGGACCACTCATCTGCATAGGGCTTGGGATCAAACAACTCAGGAATCGGGTCGCCCGAGGCGGGATCATAAGGTACGCCGCCGTTGCCGCCAATAAAGTCCTTCTCTTCCTTGGTGTAACGACCACCTACTGTCAGTGTCCAGCTGTCATTGATGGCGTAATCCATGGAGACAAAGCCTGCGATGGAATCAGTCTCCTGATTTTGCCCATTACTATTCAGTGATGTGGGAGTCAGAGGCCCCGGGTAAGCGCCGATCAGGGTCAGCACATAGTGCAAGTGGCCCACATCCCAGCGCTGCACATAGTCGACATCAAACGAGTACAAGCCGGCAACAAAATTGAACGGGCCATCGAAGGAGCTTGTGAGTCGCAGTTCGTGACTGGTTTGCTCCCAATCATTGTAGAAGTTCATGTCCAGCCAATCAGCGGGGCCGGCATCAAAGTGTTGCATGTTCTGTTCGTTCTGATCACGGACGCCACCGATGTAGGTCAACTGGAGGTTACTGTTGATTTCCCAGTTAGCGGTGACAATCGTTGTGTCGTACTCGTTGTCGCTGAAGTTCCGACCATTCATGGAATTCCTGGTCGAGGTATCCTCTGACGTGCTATAGCAATCACCCAAGAAGGGCAGCGCACATGCTAGGTCACCGGGTTGGTTGGTGTTCACGTACGCACCCTGGTCGCTCTCGTCTTCCATGCGCTCGTAATGCACTTTGATGTCGAAGCGATCATTGGGTGCCCACTTCATGGCGAAGCCGTAGTTGATGATGTCGTCACCACCTACGTCTTCATTAAGCGTAGTGTTGTACATCCAGCCGTCGCTCTTTATTTGCGCGCCGAACAGCTTGATGCCTAGTGTGTCGTCTATCAGTGGAACATTCACGACGCCCTTGACGTCCTCGCGTCCGTATTCATCAACCGTCACGCTGAAGTCGCCACCCCAATCCATGGTGACGTCACCGCGGATAATGTTCACCAGACCGCCAGTCGTATTCTTTCCAAAGAGCGTGCCTTGGGGGCCGCGCAAGATTTCAATCCGCTCAACGTCGAAGTTCTGCATCAACACACCGCTAACAGTGCCCAGGAACATGCCGTCCATGATGATGCCAACTGGCGGATCCAAACTCTTGTCGTAGTCGCTGGCACCTACGCCACGAATGTTGACGTAAGCCCCACTGCCTGAGCCTACAGCCCTGCGGATATAAACGCTGGGCGAGAAGGTCGCGATATCTTCGAGTCGTCGTACCTGCGCCTGCTTGAGCTCCTTGGTGATTGCCGCTACGGATACCGCGACGTCTTGCAAAGATTCACTTCTGCGGGTCGCGGTGACGATGACCTCTTCAAGCGCCAAGTCGTCCTGAGCCAATGTGGGAATGCTTTGGAACCCTGCCGCGATCGCCGCAGCACAAGCTACAACGGTCAGCCGCTTCGGCGTCTTGAACATCGATGGTTGGTGTTTACTTATCATTATCACTACCTCTCTGATGGTGAACTACTGCTTTGGTTTATTGTGGTTGAACGTTTCTGTGACTGCTTCTTCTCTTTTTTAAAGTTTGTATCGGTGCGCGATCAGCTCGCCATGCGTACTTCAAATGTCTGTAGATTGCCGGCACCATTCCAAGCGGACTCCGTCATGGAAGCGAGCAAGTCATTGAGCCACTCGCGGGTCTGCATTCGACAGAAGGGCATAAGGTCCAAACAATGTTTGATTATCGCCTGACGTCTGAGTGTGTCCAGTGAGATGAGACCTTTCTGCCACATGAGGGTCACGCCCCACTGACTGGCGGCAAGCAGTTGCGACAGTTGCGTGCAATCGGTTCCCGGAATCAATTGGTCCTCTGACTCGGCAACGAGTAAGGCCTCGTGGAACCACTTTTGAGTATTCCCCACGCGATGATGGTCGGCCTCATCTTCGGCACTGATGCCGACAACAATCGATATCGCTGACATCATGAACTCTGGCGATTGTTCAAAGGTGTCTATGGTTCGTCGCGTCAGCTCAAGGATCCTCGAGATCCCCGCCGGCGCGCTCATGACATTGGCGCTGCTTTGCGTGTCGGCTCTGGTTTGCGCTGCGGCGGCGAGCAACAACCCGTTTCGGCTTTTAAAGAGGTTGTAGAGGGTTTTGGTGCTCACATCACTTCGCTCAGCGATTTGCGCCATGCTGATATCAGACGGGGATTCCGACGCCAGAAGTTTTAACGTTTCTCTCAAAATACGCTTGCGCCGCTCAGCCTGAGCGGGAGACGCGTATTTGCCCCGTGCTTTTGCCATATCGCCTATTTATTTTTATGACGTTCCAGTGACAAAATTACACGACCATGTAAATTTTGCAAGATGTTTTCACTCAGGTCAAAATGGGCTGCGTCGTGCGCTGTCTAGAGCACCTGAATCATGTAACCTGAGCAAAATAAATGGCAACAAAAAAGGAATAACTTATGACACAGCAGAGCACCACTTACGACGA